>Ga0180431_10000996_pt1 | contig 39658 bp, 37 predicted proteins | sample SS_ome_11_FD_132459 | JGI IMG/M metagenome (GOLD analysis project Ga0180431, IMG submission 132459) | Hypersaline lake sediment archaeal communities from the Salton Sea, California, USA - SS_1_MS_1 metaG | ecosystem: Environmental > Aquatic > Non-marine Saline and Alkaline > Hypersaline >... | reverse complement strand
TTATGACGCAAAATGCAAGGCATTTTGCTGTATCCCCTCCTAAAGGTGGCGCCTGCACTAGGCACCGAATTGCGCAAAAAAGTCTTTGACTGAGGTGGTCAAAGACTTTTTTATTTTTTCTCGCTGCGCTCGAAAAAATGAGCGCAAAAACGCCGTCCTATTTCTTGTTTACTTCCCACCCCGCGACGCGGCCTTTTTTCAGGTAAAAGGTAACGCTGTCTCCGCGGTCCTCCTCGGATATCCAGGCCGAAAAGGTAACCCATTTCTTGTCGCCGTCCTTTTTATACGCTGTCTGGCGAAAATGGGGTAAAACCTCATGCAGCTTAGCTTCCGGCATTCCGACATAGACGCGGTCTAAAGCCTGCTCAAATTTTTTCGCGGCTTTTTTTTCTGCGGGAACCACTTTGGGAGGTGGTTTATATTCGCCGCCTGTCTGGGCAAAGGCGAGGGAGGAGATCATGAAAAAAAGTACAAAAAGATATTTCATATAGCCTCCTTTTCTTGCATCTCAAATATACACGATTAAGCTGGGATTTGCAAATTAGAAAGAGACAGTCTTCTACGGGGAGAGAAAGATCAGGTGAAGACAGTCTCTTTCGCGCCTTGCAATTTAGCCTGATTATGGTATAATACTTCGCTTGAAAGGGCGCGAATGGGCACATGGCTTAGCTGGTTAAAGCGCTGCCCTCACATGGCAGAGATCGAAGGTTCAAATCCTTCTGTGCCCACCAACTCGATTGCATACGAGGCACGGAACTTGGTGAGGATTTGAAGCGAGCGCCCGCCAAGCGAAGCGAGGAAAAGGCCGTAAGTCGAAGACCGGCCGGCAGGGCGCGAGGGGAGATTACGCAGGCGCGCACCGCGCGCCGAAGTAATCAAATCCTTCTGTGCCCACTCTGCAAGTTTCGGCCTCCCGCACGGCTTGCATGCAATATTGAGGTGTGCGGGACTTCCTTCGGTTGTCGGACAAAAAAGTTAGGGATCTTATGGACATGATAAAAATGCAGGATACGATAAAGATGCTGATAGAGTTGCAGGGGTTTGATAGTGTGATATTTGACAGAAAGCGGTTACTGGAGGAAATACCGGATAGAATAAAAGCGTTCGACAGGATAATGCTGGAAAAATCCGAACACCTCAGGGCGCTGGAAGAGGAATCAAAAAAGCTGCAGATAAGCCATAAGGAAAAAGAGGGGGAACTTAAGGCAAAAGAGGAGTCCATAAAAAAACATCAGGCGCAGTTATATCAGGTGAAAACAAATCAAGAATATACAGCGCTCGAAAAAGAAATAGCGAGTGTAACCGCCGACAGTTCTCTGCTTGAGGAGGAAATTATTACGTTGCTTGACCGGGTGGATGAAATCAAAAAAAAGACGGCAAAAGAAAAAGAGATCCTCGATGGGGAAAAAAGAAAAATAGATGATGAGAAAAAAAAGATAGACATCCAGAGAAAAGCCGCGGAAGCGGAATACAAAGAACTCAACGATAAGCGTAAAGCGTTTGCCGCCGGGGTCGATAAAGAGGCGCTGGCAAAGTACGAAAGGATATTGCACAAGAAAGACGGCCTCGCGATAGTCCCGGTAATCGGTAATGCCTGCGGGGGCTGTAACATGAATCTGCCGCCGCAGGTGATAAATGAAGCGAAATTGAAGAAGACGCTTACTTTCTGCGGTAATTGCGCCAGGATCCTGTATTCGGAATGATGGTTCGCAGCGTTCGCCGAAAGCGGGCTTGCCTGCCTCATCGCGGACATTTTGAATGATGAATAAAAAACTAAGCATATATGTAGACGGCGGATCAAGAGGAAATCCGGGGCCCTCCGGTATCGGGGTCATGGTGCTGGATTCACGGGGAAAAAGGGTCAAAAATTTTAGCAAGTATATAGGGGTAGTGACAAACAATGTTGCCGAATATACCGCGGTGATATATGGTTTACAGGAAGCACTGATCGAAAAAGCCGATGAAATCGAACTGAATCTTGACAGTGAACTGGCGGCCAGGCAGCTCAAGGGCGAGTACAGAGTAAAAAATTCCGGCATTAAACCGTTATTCGAACAGGCGCTTCACCTTCTTTCGGGATTCAAAAAATTTACCATAAAGCATATCGCTAGGGAAAAAAATAAAGAGGCCGATAAACTTGTCAATAAAGCGATAAACCTTGGCGGGTTATTGTAATCCGCTTTGTTCATTGAAAGCAGGGCAGGCCGGGTGACCGCCCCCGGAACTTCGGGGGAGGAAAGTCCGAGCTCCGAATCCTCTTTCGCCAAATATTTATTGTGTTTGGCTTCGGAGGACCCGTCGAAGCTGAACGCGAAAGCAATTCAGCGAAGGCGGGGAGCAGCGTAGCGGCTAACAGCCGTCCACCGAAAGGTGAGGACTAGAGCAACAGAGACGAGTATATACACGTATTAACGCGGATTTTTAAACAAATTTTACGAATATCCGTGAAATTCGTAAAAAGTCCGCGTTAAGCCGTGTATGGACGTGAAACGGGCAATCTCTACGCGGAGCAAGGCCAAACAGATCCCGATATAGGAATCGCTCGTTCCTATCGCATAACGTCGATATCGGGAAGGGTAGGCTGCATGAGGCCGTCAGCAATGGCGGCCCAAGATAGATGGTTACCGGATGGGGTTGGCTCGGAGGTCCTTTGGCGTTTTTGCGCCGCAGGATAAACTCTGACAAATAACTTATGCCGGCCTTACGGCCTCCATAGGTTATACCCTCATTTACAGAACTCGGCTTACAGGCCTGCTTTGCTACTTGCCCCGTTGGCGATTTTTTGTCAACGGGGTTTTTTTATGTACTTGCTAGTCCCATGCCCGGATTGTCTATGCAAACCACTTTAATCCAATCCGGGAATGGGGTTAATGTTTTTTCTAACACGCCGCGCTCTCAATCCCTTGCTACTAGACCATTGACCGCATACCAGATGTTGTATAATTCCACTGCCGTCAAAAATACACAAAAAAGTTAGAAATTCCGCCTTGACAAAGGTGGTTCAATGATGTATATTTGATATCAGAAGTGGTATGAAGTGGAGTAAAGTGGAGAGTTGAAATGTTTTACGGCGAACACGAACATAAACTTGACAAAAAAGGCAGAATCATAATTCCCTCAAAATTCCGCGAAACCAGCAAAGAAAACTACATAGAAAAATTTTACGTAACCAGAGGGCTCGATACGTGCCTTTTTATGTTCCCGGAAGACGAATGGCGCCAACAGGAGTCGAAATTCAGGACACTTTCTTTTACAAAAAGAGAAGCGAGAAAATTCAACCGTCTTTTTTTCTCCGGAGCTGTCGAAGTTGCCGCGGACAAGCAGGGAAGGATCCTGATACCGTTATACCTGAAGCAATACGCCGATATTAAAAAAGAAATAATTTTGATCGGCGTTTCAAACCGGATTGAAATCTGGAGCAGGGACAGATGGCGAGAGTTTTACAGCGCGACAAAAGAATCATTTGAGGATGTTGCCGAAAAGTTGATTGATCTGGAATAAGGTAAAAAGAATGAGAGGTGATGGCCATGTTTACGTTTAATGTCGTGAGGAAAATAGGGGAAGGGAGTTATTTTGACGAAGCGCTTTTTATCATAGAAAGGGCCAGAAGGGAAAACGCTCTTAGCATGCACAGGGCAAAAAGCGAAAGCAATAAGTTTAAATCCAAATTTTCAACCGGGAATGAAAAAGGCAAGCCTTCATAAACCGGTAATGGTTGAAGAGGTTCTCGGGTTTTTGCGGTTAAAAAACGGTTATAGAGTTTTAGATGCCACGGTGGGTTGCGGAGGGCACGCCGGGTATATTTTACGAAAAATCCTGCCGGACGGGCTGCTTATAGGAATCGACAGGGATAACAAATCGCTTGAAATCGCAGGGAAAAATTTAGGAATACCCCTGAACGGGGCCAGGTTGATACGGTCTAATTTCAGGGATTTAGACACGGTCTTGAGGAATCAGGGTATCGAAAAAGTTGACGCGGCTCTTTTTGATCTGGGAATATCAAGCTACCAGCTGGAGGACCCGAAGCGCGGTTTTAGTTTTGAGCGTGACGGGCGACTCGACATGCGGATGGACCGCTCACAGAATTTATCGGCTTATGACATAGTAAACAGGGTTAAGCGGGGCGACCTGGAAAGAATCATCCGCGATTTCGGCCAGGAAAGATACTCAAGGCGGGTAGTTAATTTTATTGTTGAACAAAGAAAAAACGCGCCGATTGCCTCGACAGGCGAACTGGCGGATCTTATAAAAAAGGCCCTGGGGAACCGTTACCGTTCGCAGCGGATACATCCGGCCACGAGGACATTTCAGGCGCTGCGTATCGCGGTAAATAAAGAACTGGAAAATCTTGAAATGACACTTGTGAAAGTTTTAGAGTTTTTGAGCCCGGCCGCGCGGCTTTCGGTTATTTCATTTCATTCCCTGGAAGACAGGATAGTGAAAAACAGGTTCAGGGAATTCAAGAAAGCCGGCCTGGGGTCTATACTCACAAAAAAACCGGTTATGGCGGAATTAAACGAGATAAGGGAAAACCCGCGTTCCAGAAGCGCGAAATTGCGGGTTTTTGAGAAAGCAGGGTAGCAGGTTTATGGGAAAAATAAAATTTATACGAACGATTGCCGGTATAATGCTTTCCGCCGTATTCGCGCTTTTTTACGCCCACCAGCAGGTAGAACTGCTCAAGACGAGTTTTCTCATAAATAAAAACGATTGTGAAGTAACCTTGCTGCTTGACCAATACCGGGGTTTGGTATATAATCTTTCTCGGCTTGAATTGCCCGGCAGAATCGAGAACACGCTTAGCGTGAAGGCGATCGCCCTTTGTATGCCCAAGAAAAATAACATACTGCAAAAAGAGAATCTTAAATTGTAAGTGCATATTAATTTTAGTAAAACCCGCCACTTTTCCGTTCTGATCGTATTCTGTTTTCTGTTCGCGGCCCTTATTATCCGCCTCATATATATCCAGATATTGTCCAGTAAGCCGCTTTCGGAACTTGCCGAAAAACAGCACAAGTTTTTTGTCAGGCTACCGGCTCAAAGGGGCAATATTTACGACAGGCGGGGCAGGGTGATGGCCATATATATGGATACTCCTTCGGTATATGCCATTCCCAGGTTAATAAGCGATAAGAAAAATACCGCGTTCATTCTAGCGAAAAAACTCGGTATCGATCAGGGGCGTCTCGCGCGAAAATTAAATAAAAATAATTATTTCGCCTGGGTGAAAAGGAAAGTTGAACAGGAAACAGCGGATAAAATCGAAAAACTGGATATCCGCGGCGTGCGCCTGATGAACGAGCCGAAGAGGTTTTATCCGGGCGGAAAGCTCGCCTGTCATGTTTTAGGCATGACAGGCGTCGATAACGAAGGCCTGGAGGGGGTAGAGCTTTATTGCGATAAGGACCTTAAGGGTGAACCCGGATGGCGACTTTCCTCGAGGGACGCCAAGATGCGGGAAGTCATTTCTTTCCAGAAGGATTTTGCGCCGGCACGCGAGGGGAAAAGCGTTGTCCTTACAATCGACGAAGTAATACAACACATAATAGAGAAAGAGGTGGAACATCTCGCGAAAAAATACCGGCCCGCGGCTATTTCCATAGTGGCCCTTAATCCGCGGACCGGGGAAATTTTAGGCATGGCAAATTACCCCTGGTTTGACCCAAATGATATTTCCGAAGTAGGCATGTCTGAGTTGAAAAACAGGGCGATAACAGATTTTTTTGAGCCGGGGAGCGTTTTCAAGGTAGTGACCGCCTCCGCGGCTCTTGAGGAGGGGGTCGTTGATTTTGACAGCGAATTTTATTGTGAGAAGGGGGCTTACAAAATCGGTAAAAGAACGTTGCACGATTACAGGCCTTATGGTACATTAAAATTCAGGCAGATAATAGAGAAGTCAAGTAATATCGGGACCGCAAAGGTAGCCGCCAAATTGGGCAGGGAGAAACTGGCGGAATACATAAAACGTTTTAATTTTAACAAAACCACCGGCATCGATCTGCCGGGTGAAGCCGCGGGCCTGGTGCGGAATTTATCGGAATGGTCATATGTTGATATGACAACGATACCAATGGGGCAGGGCGTTGCCGTAACGGCGCTGCAGCTTGCCGCGTGCATCGGCGCTATCGCGAACGACGGCGTTTTGATGCGGCCATATGTTGTAAAAAAAATCCTTGACGCAGAAGGAGTTGCTGTGAAAGAAAATGGGCCGGGAACCCTGCGGAGGGTAATTTCAAAGGAAACCGCCCGTAAGGTTAAGGAATTGCTCGCGGGCGCCGTTGAAAAAGGCACCGGCATCCCGGCGGGGCTTGAGCATTTCACCGCGTGCGGCAAAACCGGGACCGCCGAAAAAGTAAATCCCGAAGGCGGTTACTACAAAAATAAATACATAAGTTCTTTCATGGGTTTCGCGCCAAGCGACGGGTCGGGCGCGGCGCTTGTTGTTTGCGTGGATGAACCCATAGGGGAGCATTTCGGGAGCCGTGTCGCGGCGCCCGCGTTTAAAAGGATAATGGAAAAAATTCTGCCGTATTTAGGAATCGAAAGCGATAAAGGTGAAACTAAAAAAGGTTCTTGAGGGGTTGCCCTTAAAAATACCTTCCCGTCTCGCCGGAACCGGCATATCCTGTGTTACGGATGATTCCAGGCGTGTGAAAAAAGGATGCCTTTTTATCGCGGTTACCGGGTTCAAGCATGACGGGCATAAATTCGTAAACAGGGCGCTTGCGGCCGGCGCCGCGGCAGTTATTGTGGACGCGAAAAAACGCCTGCCGCGAAGAGGGAAAAACATTATTGAGGCCGCGGATACACGGGAGGCGCTTTTACAAGCGGCCGGCAATTTTTACCGTTCACCATCGAAAAAACTCACAGTTGTCGGAATAACCGGGACAAACGGGAAGACAACAACGTCGCTTTTGATAAAAAGCATATTCAAGGCCTCTCGTATTCCGTGCGGCCTGATCGGAACCATAGAGTACAGGACAGGCGCCCGCGGCATGCCCGCCGCGAGGACTACCCCGGGGACTCTTGAGTTGAACCGGCTGTTGAATAGAATGCTCAGGAACGGCCTTAAAGCGGCTGTTATGGAAGTTTCAAGCCATGCCCTTGACCAGAAAAGGGCCGGTAATATTTATTTTGACACGGCGGTTTTTACAAACCTCACGCGTGAACACCTTGATTACCACGGGACCGCAGAACGTTATCTCGCGAGTAAAGCAAGGATTTTCGATAACCTCAAAAAAGGCGGAGCCGCGGTTCTCAACGCGGACGAAAAATTCTCCGCGTTGTGCGCGAAAAAAATAAAAAACCACAGAATAATCAGGTACGGTTTTAACAAAAGCGCGGATATCAGCGCGAAAATTCTTAAAGCGGGAGCGGATGGATCATCTTTTACGCTTAAGATCCTGAATAAGCCCCAGATCGCTGTCAGAACATCTCTGGTGGGTTTGCATAATATTTCGAATATTCTCGCGGCCGCCGCTGTGGCAACGGCACAAGGGCTAAGCGCCGGGGCGATAAAGAAAGGGATTGAGAACGTTAAGCGCGTTCCCGGCAGGCTTGAGCCGGTAAAGGGATCCCGGACGTTCAGGGTTTTTGTGGATTACGCCCATACGCATAACGCCCTGGAAAATGTCCTAAAATTTCTAAAGCGCGTTAATCACGGGAAAATTATTACGGTTTTCGGCTGCGGCGGGGATAGAGACAGGGGAAAGAGGCCCCTTATGGGGGAGGCCGCGCAGAAGTTTTCCGATTTTGTGATATTGACCGACGACAATCCGCGGAATGAAAACCCTGCGGGAATAACCCGTGAAATTTTAAAAGGGATGCGTGAGAAAAAACGAAATTACTGCGTTATGCATGATAGGTATGAGGCCATAAAAATGGCCGTGGAAAAAACCGGAAAAGGGGATATACTGCTGATAGCCGGTAAGGGGCATGAGAAAACGCAGATAATAGGAAGCAGAAAGATACCATTCGACGATAAAAAGGCCGCGGAGGATATATTGATGAGGAGAAGACGCCGCGGCGCGGAGAGCGGAACAATAAAGGGCCTTACGGAAAAAGCCTGCCTGATATCCACGGATTCGCGGACGATAAAGAAAGGCGAGATATTTCTGGCCATAAAAGGCAGACGGTTTAATGGCCACGATTTTCTTGAAAAGGCCTTTGACAAAGGCGCGTTTTCGGCGGTCGTCTCAGAGGGCGGCGAATCGGCGCCGCAAGGTAAAATTATAAAAGTTAAAAATACCGTAAAAACTTTGGGCGATATCGCCCGTGCGCGCAGACGGAAATTTAACATTCCCGTAGTCGCTGTTTCCGGTTCAACCGGTAAAACAACAGCGAAAGAGATGATCGCGCATGTTCTCTCGGCAAAATATAATGTGCTCAAAAGCGAAAATTCAAACAATAGTTTCGTTGGCCTTCCCCTTACGCTGATTAAGCTTAACAAGAGGCACCGGGTTTGCGTGCTTGAGATGGGGATGAATCACGCCGGCGAGATTGACGCGTTGTGCAAAATCGCGAAGCCGGATATCGGGGTAATCACTAACATAGGCCCGGCGCACATAGGATTTTTAGGAAGCATACGCAATATATGCGGGGCCAAGAAGGAACTTTTAAATAATTTACCTGCGCGTGGCACCGCAATATTGAACAGGGATGACGCTTACCTGAAAGGACTAAGGGGTTTTGGGTGCCAGAGGGCTTATTTTGGAATCGATGAAAAATGCGATTTCAGGGCCGTGAATCCCGCGCGCGGAAAAAACGGGTGGCGGTTTTTGGTGGGGAAAGAGGTTTTTGAGCTTGGCCTTCCGGGTAGGCATAACATTTATAACGCTCTGGCAGCGATCGCGGTAGGGCGGCAATTTAAAATCAGCCTGAAGCTTATCAGCCGAAGAATAAAGTCGTTCAGGCAAAAATGCCCGATGCGGCTCGAATTGAAAAAAGTGCGGGGCATAAAAATAATGGATGACAGCTATAATTCGAATCCTTCTTCCATGGCCGCCGCGATAGAAGCGCTCGCTGATTGCCGCACAGCGGGAAAAAAAATTATCGTAAGCGGTGACATGCTCGAACTGGGCCCGAGGGCAAAGGCCATGCATGAAGGCCTGGGCAGGGCGATCGCGAAAAGCCCCGCGGAAGTCCTGATAACGCTTGGGGCGCTCTCGAAATTCACAAACCGGACAGCCGCGCAAAAAGGCGTAAAAGTTCTTTTTCACGCCGCGACCCGGGGCGAGGCGGCCGGATTTTTGAAAAAAACCGCGAAACCGGGCGATGTGGTACTGGTAAAGGGTTCGCGGGAAATGCGGATGGAAAAGATAATCGAGGAGTTTAAGGAAAACTACGGCAGCTAACTTATGGAGGGCGAAAGCGAGACAGTCTGTCCGCCGGAACGCCTATCAGCTGAGTAACGCGGAAAATCATGTTATATTATTTACTCTATCCCCTTAAGGATCTATGGTTTGGTTTTAACGTGTTTCGGTATATTACTTTCCGCGCGGCGATGGCGAGTATAACGGCCTTCGCCTTAAGCGTCTTGATAGGCCCGATTATCATCAGAAAACTTTCCCGGATGAAAATAGGCGAGTCTCCGAGAAAAGAGCATGTCGAGGGCCTTTATGAGCTGCACAAACACAAAGAGGGGACCCCGACGATGGGCGGTATAGTTATCATACTGGCCATGCTTATTTGCACGCTTCTATGGGCCCGTCTTGACAATCCATTTATCATACTTTGCCTCATAAGCGTTCTCTGGCTTGGCATAGTCGGTTTCATCGATGATTACATAAAGCTGATCAAGCTAAAATCCCTCGGATTAAGCGCGGCGGCAAAATTCACCGGGCAGCTTATTCTGGGAATAGGCGTGGCGTTGTACCTCTATTTTAATCCTGATTTTTCAACCGCTTTTTACGTGCCGTTTTTAAAACACGCGCTTTTTAACCTGGGCGCGCTTTATATTTTATTTATTGTTCTGGTTATTGTCGGTACGAGCAATGCCGTAAACATAACGGACGGATTGGACGGGCTGGCGATCGGCTGCGTATGTTTCATAGCGTTTAGTTACAGCATAATAAGCTACCTGACGGGCCATCTGGACTTCAGCGGATATCTTAATATTTACTACCTTGCAGGAAGCGGCGAGCTTACGGTATTTTGCGCCACTATAGTGGGGGCGGGAATGGGATTTTTATGGTTTAATTCATATCCGGCGACTATTTTTATGGGCGATACGGGGTCGCTGCCTCTGGGAGGGGCGATCGGTATCGTGAGCGTTTTGATAAAAAAAGAGATACTCCTCCTTATCGTGGGCGGAATATTTGTCGCGGAAGTTTTAAGCGTGATTATGCAGGTCGCATCTTTCAGGCTTTACAGAAAGCGTATTTTTCTGATGGCTCCGCTGCACCATCATTTGCAGCTTCTGGGATGGCCGGAACCTAAAATCACCGTGCGTTTCTGGATAGTGGGGGTCCTGCTGGCGCTGTTTGGCCTGGCAACGCTGAAGTTAATGTAATGATCCTGCGGATGGCTCCGCGAAATAAAGCGTGAAATTCGTATACTGAATAAGGCGACAAACGGTAGAAATGGATCTTCGCAATAAAAAAGTTACGGTAGTCGGGCTCGGGAATAGCGGCATAGGCAGCGCGCTTCTTTTATATTCAAAAGGCGCCATTGTTTCGGTTACGGACAGCTCTGATACCGTCGCCGTGAGAAAAAACGCGAAGCTTCTTAAAAAGAAATATGTTGATACGGAAATAGGCGCTCATACCGAGGAATTCCTGAAAGGAACAGAGCTGTTTGTGGTAAGCCCGGGCATAGAGGATTCTGCGCTGCCTCTTCGCTACGCGAAAAAGAATAGCGTCCCGGCGATAAGCGAACTGGAGCTGGGATATAATTTCTGTGAAGCGCCTATTGTGGCTGTCACGGGTACGAACGGAAAATCCACCGTGGTTTCCCTTATCGGCGGTATTCTGCGCGCGGCCGGGATTCCTGCCGTGGTGTGCGGAAATATCGGCAATTCCCTCTCGGGGGAATTGTGTGCTTCCGGCCCGGGAAGCATCACAAAAAACACGGTAGTGGTCCTCGAGGCAAGCTCATTTCAGCTTGAGCGCACGGTTTTTTTCAGGCCGAAAATCTCGGTTATACTCAATGTTAGCGAAGACCACATGGACAGGTATGACGGTTTCAGGGATTATCTCGCGGCGAAAAAAAATATATTTAAAAATCAGCGGAAAGGCGATATTATCCTGTTGAATTACGATGACGTTAATTTACGGGAATTAGGCGAAGCCGGAACAGCGGCGCGGCCCCTTTATTTTAGCGCCGGGAAAAAAGTTAAAGGCGCGTATCTTGAGAACGGAGCGGTAAAGACGTTCCTGAAAAATAAGACAAAGCGGCTTTTTGGCATTAAAGGCACTCTTCTTAAAGGCGCTCATAATACAGAGAATATTCTGGCGGCGGTGCTGGCGGCGGTCTTAATCGGAGCGGACCGCGTTTCCGCGGAAAAGGCCGTGAAACATTTTACCCCGCTTGCGCACAGGTTTGAAGTCATAGAAAAATTGGGCGGTGTTGATTTTATCGATGATTCCAAAGCGACAAACGTGGATTCGGCCTGCCGCGCGCTAGAGGCGGCCGGGAAAAATGTTATTCTTATAGCCGGCGGAAAAGATAAAAACCTTCCTTATGAAAAACTGGCGCGTGTATTGAAAAAAAACGTGAAGAAAATTTTTCTGATAGGCGAGGCACGCGTAAAAATGCGCGGAATTTTTAAAAAATATGTGGAAGTCGAGGAGAAGGGTTCGCTTGAAGAGGCGGTTTTCGCCGCCCACGAAAGCGCTTCTCCGGGAGATTGCGTGCTTCTTTCGCCGATGTGCTCAAGCTTTGATATGTTCACTGATTACAGGCACCGGGGCGGGGTGTTTCGTGAATCCGTAAAGAAGTTAAAAAGCCGTAAAGAAGTTAAAAAATGCCTGAAATAAGAAGGTCAATCTTTACCGTCTCGCTTACGCTTATCGCGATAGGCGTTGTCATGCTTTATTCCTCGAGCGCGATGTACGCGTATGAAAATAGCGGCGACGCCGCGTTTTTTTTAAAAAAACACATGTGGTTCTTGCTTGCCGGTTTTGTTTTAATGTTTTGCGCTATGTCTGTGCGACTCGCGAAAGTAGAGAAATCAGCGCGAATCTTGATGCTGGCGGCGATTTTGCTGCTTCTGGCGGTCCTGGTTCCGGGTATTGGCGTTTCGGTGCGGGGCGCGCGGCGGTGGTTCAGAATCGCGAACCTGATAAGTTTTCAGCCGTCTGAATTCGCGAAGTTCGCCATTGTGGTATACCTGGCCTCATTCGTAAGTAGGAAGGGCTACAGGATAAAAGATCTGTTCCAGGGGTATATTCCGGCCGTCACGGTGATTTTGCTGACAAGCGCCCTCATTCTCATACAGCCGGATTTTGGGACCTCTGTTTCAATCGCTATTGTAGGGCTACTCATTGTTTTTATTTCAGGCGCGAATCTCGGGCATCTGATAACGACAGCGCTTCTCGGAATCCCGTTTTTGTATTACATGGTATTCAGCGTGCCGTACCGGCGCAGGAGAATGATGATATTCCTGAATCCGTGGCGGGACGCGGAAAGTACAGGGTTTCAGATCGTCCAGTCGCTTATCGCGCTCGGTTCCGGCGGTCTCATGGGCGTAGGCCTCGGGCAGTCGAAACAGAAGCTTTTCTATCTTCCCGAATCCCATACGGATTTTATTTTCTCAATAATAGGCGAAGAGCTTGGTTTTGCCGGCGCGATCTGCGTTATTATGTTGTTTGCCGTTTTTGTGTGGCAGGGTATGAGGGCGTTTTTTAAGGTTCACCGCCCGTTCAATAAAATTCTCATATTAGGCATAACGGGCATGATAGGCCTGGAAGCGCTGGTCAACATAGGCGTGAACACGGGCGCTTTTCCCGCGAAAGGCCTGCCGCTTCCCCTGGTGAGTTACGGCGGTTCGTCGCTTGTATTTCACATGGCCGCCATCGGACTTTTGCTGAACGCGATGAGGGAAGAAAATTAGCGGGCCGCGGATAGGCGGGCGCGAAAAAATTTAAAAGCTGAATTTTGAAAAAAAGCAAACGGAGTGTAACGTGAAAATATTAATTGCCTCCGGAGGAAGCGGAGGGCATATTTTTCCGGCTATTTCCCTGGCCAGGGAATTGAAAAAAAGAGGCGCCGAAATAATTTTTGTCGCCTCAAGAAGGCGCCTCGACAGGGCAATACTTGAAAAAGAGCCCTATAAAAAGATATTTTTATCCGTCAATCCCATGCCCTATAAATTCGGACCCGGCGTGTTTGGTTTTATTTTTAAGCTGGCGCTGGACCTGTTCGCGTCTTTTGCCGTTATTGTCAGATACAGGCCGGAGGCGGTTATCGGTTTCGGCGGGTATACTTCCGGTGAAATCGTGATGCTGGCGTCTTTTATGAAGGCAAAGACCGTGATTCATGAGCAGAACGTGATACCGGGCAGGACAAACAGGCTTCTCGACAGATTCGCAGGATCGGTAGCGTTGAGTTTTCCCGAAACGGGAAAATATTTTTCCAACAGAAATATAATTATCACCGGGAATCCACTCAGGGAAGAGAGCCTTAAAAAAACCGGAACAGACAGGTTCGGGGATTTTAAGCTTGATGCCGGCAGGTTAACTGTGCTTGTCATGGGCGGGAGCCAGGGCGCGAGTTCACTTAACAGGCTGGTTAGTGAGAGCGCGGCGCTTTTTACGGAGGCGAAAAAAAAGCGTTTACAGATCATTCATATCGCCGGGATGAAAAAAACAGGTGAGATACAAAAACATTATGACGAAGACGGCATACGCGCCCGGGTGTATACGTTTTTGTTGAACATAAACGAGGCGTACAGCGCCAGCGACATAGTGATCAGCCGCTCGGGAGCCGCGGCGGTTTTTGAGATAGCCGCATTCAAAAAGCCGATGATTCTCATACCTTTCCCGGGAGAAAAGAATAACCAGCGTTTTAACGCGCTTTATTTCGCGGAAAGGAACGCCGCGATCTACAGGGATGAAAAAAACCTGCGGCCGGAAGAGCTGCGGGGCCTGATAGAGGATCTCGTTGACAACCCCGTCAGGCGCCGGGAACTTTCCGAGAACGCGGGAAAACTGAGCGTTGTTGACGGAGCCAGGAAATTAGCGGAGCTTGTCTGGAAACAGGTTTCGCCATCGGGGGCGGTGTCATGACAAAACCTGTTTCTATCCACATGATCGGCGTAGGCGGGATTGGAATGAGCGCGCTCGCGCTTATCCTGGACGAGACCGGATATAGCGTAACCGGCTCGGATATCGAAGAAAATGATATAATAAAGAAATTGCGCGGTAAAGGCATGGCTATAGGCGTGGGGCATAACGCCTCCCGCGTGAATGATAGGGACCTTGTGGTATTTTCCTCGAGTATCCGCGCGGATAACCCCGAGATTCTACAGGCCCGTAAAAACCGGACGAAAGTGATTTCCCGTACGGAACTTTTAAAAATGGTCATGGAAAAGTATGAAAGGGTTATCGGAATTACGGGTACCCACGGAAAGACGACCATTACGGCAATGACGGCGCATCTTCTTGAGGAGGCGGGTTTTGACCCCACGGCCCTTATCGGAGGCGAATCGCCGCATTTCGCAGGCAACGCAAAACTCGGAAAAAGCGGTACGCTTGTAGCCGAGGTGGATGAAAGCGACGGCCGCCTGGTACATCTTACGGGGCTTACGCATGCGATTATTCCGAATCTCGAGCGTGAACATCTTGAACACTACGGGGATGAGAGGCGTCTTTTGAAAACCTTTGAGCGATTTTTTTTATCGCAATCGCCAGGATGCAGATTTTTTTACGGCTTTGAAGATTTAAATTTAAAAAAGTTGTTAAAAAAATTTAAAAACAGGGCCGTGAGTTTCGGGTTTTCTAAAAATGCTTTTGTCTCGGCGGGAAACATAAAAACGGAAATATTCAGGACTGAATTTGATTGTTTTCTCGGAAAAACCGAGATCGGGCGTTTTACCGTAAATTTACCCGGCAGGCATAATATCTCAAACGCGTTAGCGGCGATTTCACTCGGCGCGGAACTTAAAATCGATGCCGGCAGAATGATCCGGGCGATAGCCTCATACAGGGGCGTAAAGAGAAGGTTTGAGGTTATAGGAAACGTTAACGGCGCCAGTATCATTGAGGATTACGCCCATCACCCCACGGAAATAAAAGCAACTATTTCGGCGGCGTGTTCGCTTAAACCGAGAAGGCTTATAACCGTATTTCAGCCGCATCGTTATACGAGGACAAAGTCTTTTTATAAGGAATTTTCCGGTTCCTTTGAAGGTTCCGATGAAGTTATCCTGGCGGAGGTTTATCCCGCCTCGGAAGACAAAATAGAAGGCGCAAGCTCACTGAGAATATGCGAAATCATGAAAAAAAGGCGATCCATTCCCGTCCGGCTGATGGAGACAGGCGAGATACGCGCCTACCTTTCCGAAAAACTTTCGGAAGGGGATATTGCCCTTGTCCTGGGCGCGGGCAACATAGGAAAAATAGCGCATGACATTTGCCGCGATAAAAGGTAAAGTATTTCTTCAGGAGCCGCTTTCCGCCCATACCACGTTTCGTATCGGCGGGCCGTGCAGGGCATGGGTTGAGCCGCGTGACGAGCGGGAATTAAAAAAAATCCTGAAATTAGCCGCTTCGAAAAAGAAAAAAATATTTATAATCGGTATGGGAAGCAATATTCTGGCACCCGATAAAAGACTGAACGGAATAGTTATCTGCCTGCGGTCGGGTTATTTCAGTAAATTGCGTTTTACCGGAACTAAGGTAATTGCCGGCGCCGGGCTGCCGTTAGAAAAGATCATTAACCTTGCCTGTAGAAAGGGGCTTGGGGGTATTGAAGGCCTTACCGGTATTCCGGGAACGCTCGGAGGCGCGATTTTTATGAATGCTGGTTACGCGGACCGGGTAGCGGATCGGCTGGAATCCGTCCGCGTGATGGATATAAAAAGCGGGAGGACTTTTGCGTTAAAAAAGTCGCGCGAAGAAAATCTTACGGAAAAATCTTCGCGGATTTTCACGGAATCGTGCCCGGAGAAATTTTATGGCGGCAAAAAAATAAAATTTAATTATCGACATTCGGGCCTCGATGGTTATATAATACTGGAAGCGAGTTTTGGCCTGAGGAAAACAGATAAAAAAAAACTGATGGAGGCCAAAAACAGGTTTTTGAGGGCCAAGAGTTCTAACCAGCCGCTTGCTTCGGCCTGCGCAGGATGTGTTTTTAGAAATCCCGAAGGGGCGCTTCCGGCGGCGCGTTATATTGACATGCTCGGGTTCAAGGGTAAAAAAATAGGCGGGGCAATGGTTTCGGAAAAGCACGCTAATTTTATAATTAACACCGGGCAGGCGAAAGCGCGCGATGTTATTCGGCTCGCGCGTCTTATAAGGAAAAGCGTTAAAACCAAATTTAAGATTGAGCTTATTCCCGAGATTGTTATACTGAATTAAGCCGGGCGCGCAGGCGGCGTATATTTTCAAATAAACAAAATTTTTCAAAAGCTTAACATTGATTTGAGTATTGTATTTTTATGAAGGAACGGCAAAATACAAAAAAATACGGTAAAATCGCTGTATTCGCCGGAGGGTTTTCCAGCGAACGCGAAATCAGCCTGCAAAGCGGGCTTGCGGTCTCAGGGGCCCTTACAAAGAAGAAGTTAGACGCGGAACTTGTTGACATCGGAAGTGACGCGGGCAGCGCCTTGAGGAAAACGGGCGCTGACATTGTTTTTCTTGCCCTGCACGGCCGTTTCGGGGAAGACGGAACAGTACAATCGATTCTTGAAAAAGCCCGTGTTCCTTATACGGGATCCGGAGCGGGCGCCTCACGGCTCGCGCTGGACAAGCTTGCCTCCAAAGAGCTTTTTTTAAAAAACGGTTTACGGGTACCTTCTTACAAGGCCGCTAAATCCGGCGCCGGCGCGGAATACACGTGCGATGAATTTACTACGCCGCTTGTGATAAAACCGCGTCGCGAAGGTTCAAGTATAGGGCTTTCCATAGTGAACGACAGGGCGCGCATAGATTCGGCACTGGACATGGCCTTCGGCTACGGCGGGGAGGCGATTGTGGAGGAATTTATACACGGCAGGGAGCTGACCGTGGGCATTTTAGAGGAGAAGGCGCTGCCCGTCGTGGAAATTATTACCGGCCGCGACTCGTACGATTTTGAGGCAAAATACCTGGATAAAGGGACGGGATACATTGTCCCGGCGCCGCTCGAGGATGATGAATTCGCCCGGGCGCAGGAATTCGCGCTCAGGGCACACAGGATTCTCGGCTGCAGGGATTTTTCGAGGGTTGACATGAGAATGGACCGTGACGGCAATATTTACATTCTAGAGGTTAACACAATTCCCGGCATGACCGAACGAAGCCTCATGCCCAAGTCGGCGATGGCCGCCGGCATAAGCTTTGAGGATTTATGCGTGAAACTTATTGATCTGGCGCATGAAAGAAAGGGGAAAGAGAATGGCGAGGGGTAATAAAAAGAAAACAAAAAAAGAAGTAAAGATAAAAGAAGAAAAGAAAACACCGACAAAAAAAATTTTGTTCGCAGTTTTTATTTTCGCGATTATCGCCGCTTCGGTATTCGCGGTAAGAAATTCGCGTTATTTCAAACTGGATAGCGTGGAAGTTATCGATGTTAGGCATGCCGCCGCGGGACTCAAGAGCGACGGTTCCCTGCAGATGAATATCGGACGGAACATTTTTGATATTGACATATCGGCCCTTGCGTCGAGAATTGAAAGCAGTTACCCCGTTATAAAAAAAGCCGTTGTACGGAGGATCATGCCGAACCGGATCGAGATAAATATTATCCCGCGGTTACCGATCGCTAAAATAAAAAATCGCCGCGGATATTTCCCGATGGATGAAACCGGTATGGTTTTGGAGAGGGACATAAAAAGCGGAAGGATGCCTGTTATAACCGGTTTTTCTATGTGGCGCGCTCCGTCAACCGGCGAGCGGCTTACAGGCAAACAACTTGAAAACACCGTAAGGCTCATAACGGCGATAAACGAAACGTCGGTTTCGACGGATCACGGGATAACCACGATTGACGCGTCTAATTACAGGAACCTTTCTTTTCACCTCGATAATGGTATTGAGGTTAAAATAGGAGGCGAGGATTTTCCCGAAAGGCTGCGTAAATTAAAAGTTACGCTTGCCGATGCCGGACTGGACACGGAAAATATAGAATATCTGGACCTTCGGTTTGACGGCGTCGTGATCGGGCCGAAATAACGTAAGGATGTCCGGCGGCTGATTAAGAAACGCCGGAGCAAAATTTGGCTATATGAGTAAGATAATCACAGTGTTGGATCTGGGTTCGCGCGGGTTGGCCGCCGCCATGGCGGAGATAACACCCGACGGCCGTGTAAAACTTTTGGCGCTGGAAAACGCTGACTCTAACGGCATAAACGGCGGCGGTGTAACCAGTTTAAATAAAACCGTCAGGGATATATCCGGATTGATGCGTAAAATTCAGAGCCGTTCGGGTAAAAAACCGAAAAACGTAATGGTCACGATCGGCGGGGCGGACATAAAAATGATCCCGGCGCGGGGGATGGTGCCGCTTTCCGGGATACCGCGGCAGATCACGGCGAAAGACGTGAGGAAATGCCTGAAAATAGCAGCTATGCTGGCGCTTCCCGCAGGCAGGATTTGCGTGGAAAGGATCGTAAAGCGATTTTACATAGACGGCGCTCCGACCGGAATCAGGGATCCCGTCGGGCTTTATGGGATAAAACTTGAAGCCGAAATTTTCGCGGCAACCGCGAATCATTCTAAAATTCAGAGCATCATAAAGTGCGTGGACCACGCCGGTTTTCTAGTTGAGGGCGTATACCTTTCATGTACTGCCTCCGCCGGTTGTATTTTAAGCGCGGAGGAAAAATCCAGAGGCGTACTTTTCGCTGACATCGGGAATTCTTTTGCCGAAACCCTTATTTTTAAGGGCAATATTCTGCGAAACTTTGAGGTTGTGCCGGATTGGCCCGCCGGTGCCTTTAACCCCGAAAAGTTAGCTTTTTCCTCGCTCGTTTTAACCGGCCCCGGCGCTCTGCCGAACGGTGTAATCGAAGAGGCGGGTAGCCGGTTTAATGTTCCCGCCAGAATCGGTATCGTGCGAAAAGCCGGTTTTAACCTGAATTCGCAGGACGCTATTATTCACACAGCGACCATCGGCCTTATAACGCGCAGGGCCCGTGAATATAAAAACGTCAATGCAGACAAAAATCCCGTCCGTAAAATCATTACAAAAATAATCGATCTTTATGAAGCTTACTTTTAAGTTTGCCTGATTCTGTATGTCCCCGCAGGTTAAAACAGCGCCCGCATTTTTATTTGACAGTGTGTGGCTTATGTGCTACGCTATCCCGAATGAAGATGGCCTTGGCAGGGGGTTTCGCGGCACCGGCGAGTCTTAGGAGATGTTTTCGGATTCTCTATGGTGAAAAAATGGTAAAAGACAATCTCGCGCATGTCAGGAAAAGAATAGCGCAGGCCGCTAACAGGGCGGGCCGCGGCCCGGAAAGCGTGAAACTTATAGCGGTTACGAAAGAAGCCGGCCTCGAGCAGATCAAAGAGGCAATCGCCCTGGGCGTTAAGGATATCGGTGAAAACCGCGTAAACGACGCCCGTTTAAAAAAGGAAATGCTTGACAGCCATATTCTGTCCTGGCACATGATAGGGCATCTTCAGAGCAACAAGGCAGGGGACGCCGTGAAAATGTTTTCAATTATTCATTCCCTGGATAGCGTTAAACTGGCCGGTGTGATAGAAAAACAGGCCAAAAAGATCCGCAAAGTTCAGGACATCATGATTGAGGTTAATGTATCAGGCGAAAAAAGTAAATTCGGCATCAAGCCCGAGTCGCTTGAAAATTTTCTTGGCGAGATCCGGGCATTGAAACACGTGAATCCACTCGGCCTTATGACAATGGCGCCTTTTACCGAAGATGCCGAAACAGCGCGCCCTTACTTCAGGAGATTAAGGGAATTAAGGGATACCTGTGGCCTTACGGAGCTTTCAATGGGCATGACACAGGACTTTGAAGTGGCTGTGGAAGAGGGCGCTACGATGGTTCGGGTGGGCTCCGCGATTTTTCAAACGGCGCCTAGCATCGGGAAATAAAGTAAAACCTAAGAATCCCGCGTTAAACAGGTAGAACGGAGAACACTATGAGACTGGGTATAATTGGCTGCGGAAATATGGGAAGCGCCATTGCCAGCGGCGCTCTATCAGCGAGGGTATTATCATTCGGCAATATTTACGTAAGCGATAAAGATTCATCCAGGACCCGGGCCCTTCATAAAAAATTCGGCATCCGCGTCGGCACCGCGGAAGAGGTTGCTAAAAAGTGCGGCATTATTATTATCGCTGTCAAGCCGCAGGATTCCAGGGCGTTATTGCTTTCCATTTCAGGCAATCTCGACAGCTCCAAGCACCTAGTTTCGATCATGGCCGGCGTTACTATAGCGCGCATAGAGGCGCTTATAAAAATGAAAATTGCCGTAACACGCGCTATGCCAAATATGGCCGCGATGGCCGGAAAAGGCATAACCGTTTTAAGTCATAACAGAATGGTGAAAAACGAGGCGGAGGTGCGAAGGATTTTCGCTTCCGTCGGTGAAGTAGTCGATGCGAGCGAAAAAAAAATGGACGCGATAACCGCGATAAGCGGAAGCGGATTAGCTTATTTTTATTATCTGGCTGAGGGGCTTGAGGCGGCGGCGATTAAAATGGGAATAAAAAAAGAGCTTGCCTCAAAACTTACGAGCGCGACCCTGGCCGGAAGCGGGGCGCTTCTGGAAAACCTGTCTCAAGCGCCTAAAGCCCTAAGAAAACGCATAACCTCAAAAAAAGGGGTAACGGAGGCGGCGCTTAAGGTTTTTAAAACTAGAGAATTTGAAAAAATAGTGTTTGAAGCGGCGCAGGCCGCCGCGCGAAGGTCCCTGAAACTTTCGAAGGAGGCGTAAAAATATGTTTGTCTTGGGAAATCTTATATTGGCCCTGGCCGTTATTCTTCAATATCTGATCACTATACTTACCTGGGTAATAATCATCAGGGCGCTCATCAGTTGGGTTAATCCTGATCCGTATAATATGATCGTGCAGATCCTGCACAGGATAACAGAGCCGATGCTTGCGCCGCTAAGGAGGCTTATCCCGATCGGCAACATAGGGATAGACATTTCCCCGGTAATCGCGATACTTCTTCTGTGGTTTATCAGATTATTTGTCGTAAACAGTTTATTGACCCTCGCGGTTCGCCTGAGATAATAAATAAAATTTAAACGGGGCGGCTGAACATGGCCGGCCGGATTAAATTGATCAAGAGGAAGGACTCATATGGCAAGAATAGGAGTGATTGGCGGAAGCGGTTTATACAAGATCGAGGGCATGGAGATAAAAGAGAAAAAACGGATAAATACGCCTTTTGGGAGGCCTTCCGGCGAGTTTGTTTTGGGGCGCCTGGAGGGGAAGGATGTGGTTTTTTTGCCCAGGCACGGCGTGGGACATAGCATAAACCCGAGCGGGATAAATTACCGGGCGAACATTTACGGGATGAAAGAGCTGGGTGTCGAGCGCGTTATTTCCGTTACCGCCTGCGGTTCTCTGCGGGAGGAGCTTGCGCCCATGCATTTTGTTATTCCCCTTCAGTTCGTGGACAGGACAAATAGCTCCAGGCAGAATACGTTTTTTGAAGACGGAATTGTGGCGCACATAAGTTTCGCGCATCCTGTTTGCGAAGATCTAGCTAAAATAGCGTATGATTCCGCGAGAGACAGCGGCATTGCCGCTCACCTTGGCGGTACATATCTAAATATGGAGGGCCCGCAGTTTTCCACTCTGGCCGAGTCAAACCTTTACCGGAAGTGGGGGATGGACATAATAGGGATGACCAACATGACGGAAGCGCGCCTTGCGCGGGAAGCGGAAATGTGCTACGTATCCCTGGCCGCGGTTACGGATTATGACTGCTGGCACGAGACGGCGGATTCTGTCACGGTGGAAATGATCATGGAAAACCTCGGTAAAAACGTAACAAACGCGAAAAAAATATTGAAAAACATGATTGGCCGGCTTGACGGGGCACGCTCATGCGCCTGCAAAGACGCCCTTAAATACGCTGTCATAACCGATCTGAAAAAGGTACCGGTCCATACCAAAAAGAAACTGGCGCTCATAATGGGAAGGCATATGAAATGAGTATCCTGGTTGTGGGTTCGGTGGCACTTGATACCGTAAAAACGCCTTTTGGCAAATGCGGGGAAGTTCTTGGCGGTTCCGCCACATATTTTTCCGTAAGCGCGAAATTTTTCGAACCCCGCGTAAACCTGGTTGCTGTGGTCGGAAAGGATTTCCCGAAAAGGCACGTACGTTTCTTAAGGAAAAAGAAAATCGCTCTCGAAGGCCTGGAAATAAAAAAAGGGAAAACGTTCAGATGGGAGGGGGAATACGGCTGGGACTTCAGTAACCCGCGCACGATAGCCACGCATCTTAACGTACTGGCGGATTTCAATCCTGTCATACCCGAAGAATATAAAAGAAGCGAATATGTTTTCCTGGCCAATATCGATCCGCGCTTGCAGAATAAGGTCCTGGCTCAGATCAAAAATCCGGCCCTGGTCGCATGTGACACCATGAATTACTGGATAGAGAACAAGCGCAGGGAGCTGCTGAGGCTCCTTAGAAAAATTGATCTTTTTTTTCTGAATGAAACCGAGGCAAAAGAACTTACCGGCGAGCCGGGCCTCGTAAAGGCGGCAAAGGGCGTATTTAAAATGGGCCCGAAAAAAATTATTATAAAAAAAGGCGAACACGGAGCGCTTCTTTTTTCCGGGAATTCTATTTTCAGCACGCCCGCTTACCTGATGGAATCAATTTTTGATCCCACCGGAGCCGGCGATACGTTCGCGGGCGGTGTCATGGGGTATCTGGCCGGGCAGAAATCGGTTAATGACGCTAATTTGCGAAAAGCCATTGTACGCGGAACAATAATGGCGACATTTGCCGTGGAAGATTTTAGCCTCCGGCGACTGGGCGCCATCAGCAAAAAAGACATTACTCGCAGGATTGAAAATTTTAAAAAAATAACACATTTTTAAAAGGAACCGGGTATGGGTTACAGGGAAACGTTGAATCTTCCAAAAACAAACTTTAGCATGAAGGCCGGCCTTGTGCGTAAAGAGCCGGCTCTGCTTGAGGCCTGGAATAAAGAGGACATTTACGGATCGATAAGGAAGGCGGCCGCCGGCGCGAAGAAGCGAATCCTGCATGACGGCCCCCCTTACGCCAACGGCCACATACATATGGGGCATGTACTGAATAAAGTGCTCAAGGATATCGTAGTAAAATATTACAACATGAAAGGATTTGATTCTCCGTTCATACCGGGATGGGATTGCCACGGCCTTCCCGTGGAACACCAGCTTTTTAAGGAACTCGGGATTTCAAAACATGATATTGACCAGGTTAAGTTCAGGAAAAAAGCGCGCGAATACGCCTTAAAGTTTGTTGAGATACAGAAAAAAGAATTCAAGCGGCTCGGTATTTTCGGTAACTGGGAAAAAGCTTATTTGACTCTGGACGCGAAATACGAAGCCGAGGTCGTGCGCTCTTTCGGCCGGCTTGTGAAAGAGGGGTATATTTACAAGGGGCTCAAACCGGTAAACTGGTGCACGTCATGCGAAACCGCGCTCGCGGAAGCTGAGGTTGAGTATGAGGAGCATAAGTCACCTTCGATATATGTCAAATTTAAGGTAAAAGATGCGCCCGGCGCCCGGCAGACAAAAACGTATTTTATAATATGGACGACGACGCCCTGGACGCTTCTTGGCAATGTAGCGATAGCGGTTCATCCCGACAGAAAATACGTGATGCTCGACTTAGACGGTGAGGAATGGATAATGCTTGAGGCGCTTTCAGGAAGCGTGCTCCAAAAATTCAAAAAATCATCCAAGGTAATAAAAACGGTGAAGGGAAAAGAGTTGGAAGGCATGACATGCCGCCATCCCTTTATTGACAGGGACTCAAAAGTTGTTCTCGCGGGTTATGTTTCCGACGAAGAGGGAACCGGCTGTGTTCACACCGCGCCCGGACACGGACAGGAAGATTACATGACCGGTAAAAAATACGAGCTTCCTATAATCATGCCGGTTAATTCGAAGGGAGTTTTTGACGTTACATGCGGAGAATTCGGCGGTATGAACGTGCACGAAGCGAATCCCAAGATCCTTCAGCGCCTGAGTAAAAATAACGCGCTGATCCTGGCTGAAAATATTACCCATTCCTACCCGCATTGCTGGCGTTGCAAAAAACCTGTTATTTCAAGGGCGACAGAGCAGTATTTTCTCGATGTGGACCATAAAAATTTACGTAAAAAAATGCTTGATGCGATTGAAAAAGAAGTTGAATGGCACCCTGTCCTTGGCCGGGGCAGAATATCCGCAATGGTCGCGGATAGGCCCGATTGGTGCCTTTCGAGGCAAAGATACTGGGGCGTTCCGATAGTGGCTTTCAAGTGCGAAACCTGCGGAGAGGCCGTTTTGGATCATGAAATAATCGAACATGTTGCGGATATAATCGAGAAAGAGGGCTGTGATGCGTGGTTCGTCAAAAGTGAAAAGGAGCTTCTGCGGCGGGGGGCGCGTTGCGGGAAATGCGGTTCCAAAAATCTCTTGAAAGAAAAAGATATTATTGACGTTTGGTTTGAATCTGGAGTGAGCTGGGAACAGGTCCTGAAAAAAACAAATGGCCTTGATTTTCCATGCGAACTTTACCTTGAAGGCTCCGATCAGCACAGGGGTTGGTTTCAGTCGTCGCTCATTATTTCGTGCGCCATAGAAAAAAAAGCGCCGTACAGAAATGTTCTTACCCACGGCTTCTTTGTCGACGGGGAAGGAAAAAAAATGTCTAAATCGCTCGGCAACGTGATTTCCCCGGAAGAAATCATGCAAAAATACGGCGCAGATATTTTAAGGCTTTGGGTTGCCTCAAGCAATTACCAGGATGATATAAGGCTTTCAAAAGAAATTTTACAGCGTCTTGCCGACGCGTACAGAAAGATAAGAAATACCTTCAGGTATCTCCTGGGCAACGTTTATGACTTTAACGGTAAAACCGACTCGCCCGAACCGAAAAATATGCCGGAAATCGACCGCTGGATGCTTTCGCGCCTGGCGCGCGTTGTAACGGAAGCGGAAAAACACTATTCTGATTACGCGTTTTACAGGGTATTTCGCTCCATATATAATTTCTGTGTGTATGAGATTTCAAGCGTTTATCTGGATATTTCAAAGGACAGGCTTTATACGTTCGGAAAAAAATCGCCTGAACGGCGTTCCTGCCAGGCGGTTTTGCATGAGATACTGAAAGCCCTCCTCATGATACTGGCCCCTATAATTTCCTTTACCGCGGAGGAGGCATACCGGGAGCTTGTTCCGTCCGGGGATTCCTTACATCTCCAGCGTTGGCCCCGGTGGGATAAAGATTTGATGAAATGGAAAAATCAGGCGCTTGACGAAAAATGGGAATCCCTTTTGAAAGTACGGGAAGAGGTCACAAAGGCGCTGGAAACCAAACGTTCCGCGGGCGAAATACGAAGCCCTCTTGAGGCGAAAATAATTTTATACAGTGAAAAGAATGATTTTAAAAAGTTCCTGAAAGCAAATATCCGGCACCTGCCCTCGCTTTTCATAACTTCCCAGGTTGAGGTTTCGGACACGAAGGAGAAGGATTCACGAAAGGCCGAAAGCATGCCTTTCTGGGTATCAGTAAAAAAAGCGGATGGCAAAAAATGCGCGCGATGCTGGAATTTTAGCGAAAGTGTCGGAAAATGCGGGGAATTTTCGGATATTTGCGAAAGATGCGCCGCCACTGTTAAATCAGAAAAGGAGAATAAAAAATGACAAAACGGGGCAAAATAGGCAGGAGGGAACTAAAAAATTTCAAAAACCTCCTGATTAAGGAAAAGATAAATCTATTACACGAAATTAACCATATCACTAACGGGACGCTAAAAAAATCTCAGCGCGAAGCATCCGGCGATCTTTCCGGCTATTCCTATCATATGGCGGACATGGCAAGTGATGTTTATGAAAGGGATTTTCTTCTTCAGCTTGCCGCGGGGGAGCGTAAGCTTCTTTTCAAGATTGACGACGCGTTGAGAAGGATAGAGGATGGCGGATACGGTTATTGCCAGGAATGCAAAAAGAGAATATCGATGGCCCGCCTTAAAGCCATACCGCATGCCGCATGCTGCTGCTCGTGCCAGGAAAAAATGGAGAAAAAACAAAACCGGCGCCATGAGTAGAGTGCTCTGGGCCGTCACGGCCGCTGTTTTTGGCCTGGATCAGCTTTCTAAATTTATAGCAGTACGGTCGTTAAATATTGACGAATCCCTTCCGGTGGCGGAAAATATTTTTCATTTTACCCTAATCCTAAACACCGGAGCGGCTTTCGGGCTTTTAAAAGGGGCGGTGTTTTTCTTCATAGCCGTTGGTATCTTCGCGGTGTGCGCGATTACCCTGTATGCAAGGAAAATGTCAAAACCGTTTTTCCCGAGAGATATGGCGCTCGGGCTGATCCTGGGAGGGGTTCTCGGTAACCTTGCAGACAGGCTGCGATTCGGATACGTGATCGATTTTTTGGATTTCAGGATATGGCCGGTGTTTAACCTCGCTGATTCCGCCGTGACGATCGGCGCGATTTTATTGATTATTAGCGTTTTTAAAATCAAAAGCCGGAAAATGTAAGAATATCATTTACGGCATGAATTTCTATTTTTAATTTTACATGCATCCCATATTTTTCGAAATAGGGCCCTTCACCATACGCTCCTACGGTGTTTTAGTAGCCGTGGGGTTTTTCACGGCATTTTCCCTGCTATACCTCGAAGCAAAAAAAGAAAATTTTTATCCCCAGCAAATACTGGACCTGGAATTTTTAATACTTGCCTTTGGCCTTATCGGGGCGCGGGCGTTGCATATTCTGGTTAATCTTGATTTTTACGCGAAAAATCCAGTTAGCATATTTTTTATATGGCGTGGCGGCCTCGCTTTTATCGGCGGGTTTGGCCTGGCGATTCTGGCATGCGCTGTTTTTACCGCAAGGAAAAGGCTGCCGTTCTGGAAAATCGCCGATTTTGCGGCTCCCTACATGGCGCTTGGACATGCGATAGGAAGGATAGGATGTTTTTTTAACGGCTGTTGTTTCGGCCGCCCGGCAGTATGGCCTTTTCCGGGTGTTATTTTCCCGGGTGAAGCGGTTTACCGGCACCCGACTCAGCTTTACGCCTCTTTCGCGCTTGTTTGCATATTTGTGATTTTGAAACTGGCCGGCGAACGCCGGCATGCCCGGGGAACGATATTCACGCTTTATCTCTCGCTCTACAGCGGCCAGCGGTTTATAATCGATTTTTTGCGGGGCGATAATCCTACCTACGCTTTTGGCCTGACCATTTCTCAGTTTATATGCGTTTTCATTTTTGCCGCAAGTATGTATCTTTTGGTATTTTTAAGAAAAGGCAATGCTAAATAAACAGATTCGAATATTAAATTTTGATGATAGCGTTACAAGTCAGCGGAAGCTGTGTTCCGAGTATGAAACAGACATAGTGCACTTGAAAGATATCGGACCGGGGGCCAGGTTCTGGATGGATAAAAGAAGCGAAATGGAAATCAGAAACCGTATCCGCGGCTCCGCGAAAAATTCCGTCACATTTTTGGGATCGGGCGATTTCCACCAGGTAAGCGGTATCCTGATAGAGGAAATTAAAGAGCCTGTTTCCGTTATCCATTTTGATTTTCACCCGGATTGGAATATTTTTCCGCCTCGCGCGTCATGCGGCGGATGGGTTACAAGGGCCCTTAAAAACAGGAATGTCCTGAAACATGTTATAATAGGTGTGTGTTCCACCCGGCCCTCGAGTTTTTCCGTTCAAACGGGAAATTTTGGTTCTCTTGAAAACGACAGGGTTGAGATTTATCCGTACGCGCAGGTCCCTTCCGTAGTTTTTTTGAGGAAAATCCCGGCGAACACATCCGTTAACGTCAGGAAAGGCCTGTTTTTTAAAAAAATCCGATGGAATGCGCTTGAAGGGAAAAATTTGAAAAACGTTTTCCTCGGTATCATTAAAAAGATTCCGCCCGGGCGCGTTTATGTTTCGATAGATAAAGATTGTCTTAAAAAAGAGTGGGCGGCGACCAATTGGCAGGAGGGAAAGATCCCCCTGAAGGAATTACTTTTGATGGTGAGGCTCATAAAAGAAAATCTGGACATCACGGGTGCTGATATAACAGGCGATTATTCTCCGATTATCGTAAAGGGTATATTTAAAAAGATAATTTCCCGTTTGAATCACCCGGAAGTTTTTTCGGCCAAAGGACTTTCAGATCCCGAGATAACCGCTATAAACGAAGAAGCAAATCTGAAAATCCTGGAGCTTTTGAATAGTTAGATACGGAATTTTGCCGATGCCAAACCCGGTAGATCGATTACGGAAAGATTTTGTGTTTTACGTGAATTTATCGCGGGATATGATTGAACGCGGGAAACCCGGAAAATGGAAACGATAAAACTTATTGTGAAAGATAAACATGCCGGCAAGAGGCTTGACAGATTTCTGGTTGAGGCGTTTGGCGGGCGGTTTTCACGGACTTTTCTCAGGAAACTTATAGATTCAAAGAATGTGCGTGTAAACGGAGACGGTGAAAATGCCCATTACAGGGTCCTGGCGGGCGAAAATGTGGATGTAAGCATCCCGGAACCCAAGGCGTTAAAAATTCAAGCGGAAAATATCCCTCTTGAAATCGTTTATGAAGATACGGATATCCTTGTTGTCAACAAACCGGCGGGAATGGCTACGCATCCGGCGCCGGGGCGATTTACCGGGACACTGGTTAACGCGCTTATTGCCCGATGCGGGGACCTCTCGGGCATAGGAGGGGTTTTGAGGCCCGGGATTGTCCACCGGCTGGACAAGGAAACATCCGGGCTTCTGGTGGTTGCGAAAAATGACCGCGCACACATTAATATCTCAAACCAGTTCAAGAATCGAAAAACCAGGCGACGTTATATAGCGCTGGCAAAAGGTTATGTGCAGCTTGACAACGGCAGGATAGAGGCGCCTATCGCAAGGAAGAAAAAAGACGTGACGAAAATGGGCATTTCGTTTGCCGGCGAAAAAAGAAAAAACGCTATTACCAATTACAGGGTCCTTGAGAGGATGGATGGTTTTACGGTTCTGGAGCTTTTTCTCGGGACGGGAAGGACGCATCAGATCAGGGTGCATCTGGCGCACATAGGCCATCCTGTTATCGGGGATAAATTGTACGGTTCGCCGAAAGGATTAAATCGCCAGGCTCTTCACGCGAAGACACTTGGCTTTTTTCACCCGGCGACGAAAAAGTTCATGGAATTCGATAGTGAGCTGCCTGAGGATATGGCAGGCTTGATTGCGAAGGGGAAACTATGATAGAATACCCCATGCTTACGCATTGTGTATACACGAAAACACTAAGAATTTCGCGCACGGAAGCGCGCGGAGGCGGAAATGGATAAAATAATAAAACCGGCCGAGCGGCTTCGGGGGGAGTTTGCCCTCCCCGGCGATAAATCCATATCGCACAGGGTTGTTTTCATCGGCGGTATTGCCCGCGGAAAAACTCGCGGAAAAAACTTTTCCGGGTCCGAAGACTGCCTTCGGAGCGTTTCGGCGATGCGTGATATGGGTATCGAGGTTGAGATTAAAAATAAAAACGTTACCGTTACCGCCTCCGGCATGAAAGGCTTAAAGGGGCCGGCCGGGGATTTGTATCTCGGTAATTCCGGAACAACAATGAGGATTCTACCGGGTATACTGGCGGGCCAGAATTTTGAGGCGACGCTTACGGGAGATGAGTCGCTTTCGAAAAGGCCAATGGACAGGATAGTGAAGCCGTTAAAAAAAATGGATGTGAATATAGAATCAAAAAACAAAGACGGATTCCCGCCGCTTAAAATAAGAGGCGGCGCGGTAAGCCCCATTCAATACTCCACGAATGTCGCGAGCGCCCAGGTGAAATCGTGTATTTTATTCGCCGGCCTGCACGCGAAGGGCGTTACGTCCGTGACTGAGCCGTTTGCCTCAAGAGACCATACCGAACGTATGCTGAAATTTTGCGGTGCGAAAATTTTTAAAAAAGGCCTCACAACTTCAGTCAAAGGCGGGAGCCGGCCGGACGGAAAAGAATTTTTCATACCCGGCGATATCTCAAGCGCGGCGTTTTTTATCGCGGGTGCCTGCATGATGGAAGGCTCGGACCTGACAATAAGGGACGCGGGGTTAAACCCCACGAGGATAGGGTTTTTGAACGTTCTTTCCAGAATGGGAGCCGACGTAAAGGTTAAAACAAAAAACAAAGACGCCGAACCCTACGGTGATATCCGCGTAAGATATGCTCCGCTCAAGTCGGCGGTCATAGAAGAAAGGGAATTACCCGCCCTTATTGATGAAGTCCCTGTATTGTCTGTTGTTGCCTCACAGGCAATCGGTAGAACCGTTATAAAAGGTACGGAGGAGCTTAGAGTCAAGGAAACAGACAGAATAGCCGCTATTTTGTCTAATCTGGGGCGTATGGGCGTAGATATAAGGTCTGAGAGGGGCAGTATAATTATTAACGGGCGCAAACGCAGGCTGCGGAACGCGCGGCTGGAATCCTTTAAGGATCACAGGATGGCAATGACGGCCGCGATAGCGGCCATTGCCTCAGATGGCGATTCCGTCATAAAAGACGCTGATTGCGTGAATATCTCTTTTCCGGAATTTTTTGAACTACTTGACTTTTTAAAAAAATGAGAGTAAATTTAGCATCCCTTGTCATGAAAGTCATGGCGCCCGCGGCAATCGCGTTTGAACGCGCCACAAAGGATCCTTTAAAAGCCCAGCAAAAGGTCCTTTTTGAGTTTTTGGACCGCAACAAAAACACCGAATACGGGCTAAAATACAATTTTACCGGCGTAAAATCAACAGGGGATTACCAAAGGGTTGTGCCTTTGACGGACTGCGAGGCGATGCGGCCGTATGTTGACAGGATGACGAAAGGGGAGCCGAATGTTCTTACTTTTGAGAAACCGATTTTTTTCAGCGTTACAAGCGGGTCGAGCGGGCATCCTAAATTTGTGCCGATCACAAAATACGCGCGGGCAAAAAAAGCGGAAGTACTGAATCTCTGGGCGTATTATATATTGCGGGATCATCCGGAAATAACCTCCGGAAAAATCCTGGCCATAGTGAGCCCCGAAGTTGACGGGTTTACGCCGTGCGGCACGCCATACGGCGCGGAAAGCGGGCACGGTTATAAAAATTTATCTAAGGCGGTGAGGCGCCTTTACGCCCTCCCGTACGAGGTTTTTGAAATCAGCGATTATAACGCCAGATATTACACCATTTTGCGCATAGCGATGGAACAGAACATTGCTACCATAGCCACTATGACGCCGAGTACGATAATCCTGCTTTGCCAGCGGATTGAGAAGGTAAAGCACGACGTCATAAATGACATTGAAAAAGGAACTCTGAAGGCAGGCATAGACATTCCCCCGGAGGCCAGGAAGGCGATAGAAAAAAATCTAAAACCAAACCCGAAAAGGGCCGAACAGCTGCGGCGTATTCTAGCGGAAAAGACACTTCTGCCTAAATATTTCTGGCCGGGCCTGGAATTAATAGAATGCTGGAAGCGCGGCACGGTGGGCTTGTATCTCAGGGAATTTCCGAAATATTTCGGCGGGGTGCGCGTTCGCGACTTTGGGTATTTTTCGAGCGAGGCGCGCTGTTCAATACCGATGAGTGACGAGGGAGCGGGCGGGACACTCGCGATTAGTTCCAATTTCTACGAATTCATACCAAGAGAGGATATCGGTAAAAAAGAAAAAAGAACGCTTTTATGCGACCGGCTGGAAAAGGGCAAAGAATATTTTATAGTGTTGACCACGCCGGGAGGTCTTTACAGGTATAATATAGACGACATGATCCGCGTCCTGGGATTTTTTAATAAAACACCCGTGATTGAATTTGTGCAGAAAGGCATAAATGTTACATCCGTAACCGGTGAAAAGCTTTATGAATCAGAGGTGGTTGAAGCGGTAGAGAAGGCGCAGGACCTCCACGGGCTTTCCGTAAAGTTTGTTACGGCATCCATAGAGGCCGGTAAAATGCCGCGGTATGTGTTTCTGACGGAGTTCAGCGACAGCCTGCAGGCGCGTAAAAAGAAAGGATTTTTAAAGTCGGTCGAAGAGGGGCTTCGCGGCATAAGCGAAGAATATGATTTTAATAGAAAGGCCCAGGAGCTCCGTGCCCCGGTTTTGAAAGTAGTGGCGCGCGGTGAATTCGAGCGCTTCCGGGCCAAAAAGGTGAAAGAGGGCGCGCATGACGGACAGTTTAAAATGCCGCAACTTACGGGTGATTTAAATTTTCAAAAAAATTTCAAAATTGAAGAAGAAATTTTTATCGAAGAAACGTAAAGTTAGCCTGCTTCACCGTTCTGCGAAAAATAAAACATAACTTTATGTCGGATAAAAAAAGATTATGTTTGACAAATAAGCGCCGCTTTGATAATATTGTAACTTGATGGGACGGAGTAAAAATGAATCTTAACACACTTGCCGAACTGATCTCAAAGGGGTTTAATAATCTGCTGGGCCTTTTTTCAAATGATATGGGCATTGACCTGGGCACGGCCAGCACACTTGTCTACATAAAAAATCAGGGGATTGTTCTTTGCGAGCCGTCCGTTGTGGCGGTTCAGGCCGGTACCTCGCATGTTCTTGCGGTAGGGGAAGAAGCAAAAAGGATGCTTGGAAGGACTCCGGGGAATATCGTGGCGATACGGCCAATGAGAAACGGCGTAATCGCCGATTTTGAGATTACAGAAGCGATGCTGAGGTATTTTATAAAAAAAGTTCATAATTCACGCCGCCTGGTAAGGCCCAGGATGGTCATAGCCATTCCTTCCGGTATTACCGAAGTTGAGAAAAGGGCCGTTAAGGATTCGGCGCTACACGCGGGAGCGCGTGAAGTTTTCATGGTAGAGGAACCGGTAGCCGCGGCCATAGGCGTGGGCCTTCCGATTCAGGAACCCTCGGGCAGCATGATCATAGATATAGGAGGGGGAACGACGGAAATGGCCGTCATATCGCTGGCGGGAATAGTTTTTTCCAAATCAATACGGGTAGCGGGCGACGAAATGGATGAGGCGGTCACCAATTATTTGAAGAAGACTTATAACCTTATGATAGGGGAACGGACCGCCGAGGAAATAAAAGTAAAGATAGGTTCGGCATATCCGTTGGACGAAGAGCTGACTATGGAAGTAAAGGGAAGGGATCTCGTGGCCGGCCTTCCAAAAAGAATTACTGTTTCAAGCGAGGAAGTAAGAGAGGCGCTCGCGGAACCCATAGCCCAGATTGTCGAGTCAATCCGGATAACGCTTGAGAGGACGCCCCCGGAACTTTCGGCAGATTTAATGGAAAAAGGGCTTATCATGGCCGGCGGCGGCTCTCTTCTTCGGGGATTGGATAAACTTGTATCGGAGGAAACAGGTCTGCCGGTTCATATCTCAGAGGATCCTTTGACGGCTGTCGCGCTCGGTACCGGCAAGGTGTTAAGCGAAATACGGTATCTTAAAAGGCTCGCCGTAAGCCCAAAAGTAGAACGATAGACACGAGGAAATCCGTGTTTAATGCGTATTTACAGGATAAGAAAATTCCCCGCCGGGTTGATTTTTTTTATTCTCGCCTTACTTATAATAACGTTTAACTCGAAAATTTCCACGCGTTTCAGGGAATCCGCGTTTGGGGTCCTGGCGAAGCCTTTCTGCGCCTTATCGGGCGTGAAGGCGTATTTCGTTCCGGGCCGTCATCTTTTCGAAGAGAATCTGCGCCTAAAACAGGATATCGGAGCGCTTTCCATTGCCCTGGCGCGAAAGAAAGAGATAAGCGCGGAAAATGAGAGATTGCGAGATATCCTGGATTTCAAAAAAAACCTGCCTTACACTGTTATAGCCGCGCGCGTCATAGCGCGGAATCCAACAGATTGGAGAAGGGCGATAATAATCAACAAGGGTAAACGTCAGGGTGTAACCGAGGGCATGTCCTGCGCGACGGCAAAGGGGTTGATAGGCAGCGTGGAAGAGGTTTCGCCCGGCTCGAGTAAGATAATGCTTTTAACGGATCCGAATTCCAGAATAGGCGCGTTGCTTGAGGATTCAAGGGAGAGCGGACTTTTAATCGGTTCGCCGCGGGGGGAATGCAGAATTATATATCTTTCACCGGACGGTAAAATCAGCAAGGGCGAGAGGGTTATTACCGCGGGATTCGGCGGGATATCGCCGAAAGGCCTGCCGATAGGAAAGGTTATCTCGACAGGCGCCGTAAATTCCGATCTTTATAAATACGCGGTCGTGGAGCCTTTTGAGGACATGGAAAGGCTTGAGGAGGTTTTGTGTATTGATGCGGTCGAATAGCAGATTTAAGATATACACGGTTATTTTTGTTTTGTTTTTTCTTGAAGCCGCGGTATCAAACAGGCTTCGAATTTGTTTCGCGAGCCCGGGTTTTTTGTTGATAGCGGTTATTTTTTTTGGATTTCATTTCGGTATGGCCCGCGGAGCCGAAACGGGGCTCGTGGCAGGTATTCTCAGGGATGTATTCTGCTTGACGAATTTCGGCGTTAATACATTTTCTTTCCTGTTGATCGGAGCCTTGGCCGGGTACCTTAGAAAAAAACTGGACAGAGAGAATTTTATCACGGAATTTTTTATTTCGGCGGGGGCCGTTTTTATCTCAGGCATTTCATTCTTTGAACTGCCGCGTTTCGCCATAAACAGCGCGGGCGGGTTCTGGCTGATAATTTTTTACAAGAGCCTGTATACCGGGCTCGTGGCGCCGCCGCTATTTCTCATACTGAGAAAAATATTCGGGCCAAAGGGCACGACGCGCATATGAGGGTAAGAATATTCAAAGCGGTAATTCTTTTTACTTTTCTTTTAATTATCGCCGGCCTTTTTTATACCCAGATAATGAGCGGCCATTTGTACAGGATCCTCTCTGAAAACAACAGGATACGGGTTCTTCCGCTTGAGGCGCCAAGGGGCAGGATATACGACAGGATGGGAAGGGTTTTGGTCGGTAACCGGATTTCTTTTGATGTCCGGGTTATTTTTCGTGAAATGAGAGATGTAAAATACGCTGTCGGGATTATCAGCGGTATTACCGGTATCGGGGAGAAAATCCTGAAGGGCAGGATAGAAGCGGCTCGACGAAAACCGTTTACACCGGTAAAAATCGCAGAAGATATTGAAAAAGATCAGGCGATCAAAATCGAAGAAGCCGGAAGGAGTCTGCCCGGTGTTATCGTGACCACGGGGCCGTTGCGGAATTATGTTTACAGAAATACGTTTTCTCACGTAACCGGTTATCTGGGCAGGATCAGCGGGGAAGAGTTACAAAAGCGCAGGACATACGGTTATCGCATGCAGGATTTTGTCGGCAAAGACGGCCTTGAGCGTGAATTTAACGAGTATCTTAGAGGGACGGCAGGCGGGATTCAGGTAGAAGTTGATTCCAGGGGGCGCCAATTAAGGCAGCTTGCTGTTAAAGAAGCCGATAGCGGAAAAGATATTTACCTGCACATGGACCTGGAGCTTCAGCAATTTTGTGTTTCACTCATGGAAGGTAAAAAAGGAGCGGTAGTTGTCATGGATCCCTCGACAGGGGCAGTTCTGGCGCTTATCAGCCGGCCCGCTTTTGATCCGGGTATTTTTATCATACCCGAAAATTCCGGGCAAGTAAACGCTATTTTAAATGATTCATCCGCGTTCCCGCTCCTAAACCGCGCTATAAGCGCCGCGTATCCGCCCGGATCCGTTTTTAAAATTGTCGTCGCGGCGGCGGCGCTGGAGTCCGGTAAATTTGACGAAAAGAAAACTTTTTCCTGTGACGGGAGCTTTCGCGTTGGAGACAGGAAGTTCAAGTGCTGGAAGGAAGAAGGGCATGGCGCGCAGGATATCCGGGAGGCGATTAAAAATTCGTGTAATGTATTTTTTTACCAGCTCGCGTTTTTCGCGGGCGCGAACAATATATCAAAATACGCTTTTAAGTTTGGCTTCGGAGAGAAAACAGGAGTAGACCTTCCTGGCGAGGCAAGCGGCCTTGTTCCGTCTCCGGAATGGAAAAAAAGAAAATTAAAAACGCCCTGGTTTAAGGGTGAAACGGCAAATTACGCGATAGGACAGGGGTATCTTCTCGTGACGCCTATTCAGGTCGCGCGAATGATGTGTGTTATCGCGAACGGCGGAAAATTGGTTAAACCCGTTATCTGCGAGAGGATAGAGGATGTAAAATTCCCGCCGGAAGAGGCGCGCGATGCGGGGCTTAAAAAAGAAACCCTAAACGCGATCAGGGAGGGGCTAAGGGATGTTGTTAACGCCCGACACGGAACCGGCTTATACGCACGGTCAAAAAAAATTATCATATCGGGAAAGACCGGTACCGCGCAGAATCCGCGAGGTGTATCGCATGCCTGGTTTACCGGTTTCGCCCCTTTTGAGAATCCCAAAATCTGTGTAGTTGTTTTTATTGAACACGGGGGAAAGGGCGGGCTGTGGCCCGCGCGTTTCGCGAAAAAAATTATCGAAAAAGCGAAGGAATTGGAGCTTTTGTAATGCGTCCGCGTGATGACACACGCCGGGGTACGGGAAAACATGAATAAGATCGACAAGGTACTGTTCTTTTCGGTTCTTGCGATACTCGCGATAGGCCTTGCGGTGCTTTACAGCGCTTCAAAGGAATACGGCCATCAAAATATTGTTTTGAGACAGGCCTTTTGGATTTTATTTGGCATCGCGCTTATGCTTGCGGTCACACGCGTTGATTACCAGAGATTCATAAGTATTTCGTATACTCTGTACGGGATCAACATACTTCTCCTTGTTCTTGTATTATTTTTTGGAAGGGTCGCCGGCGGTGCCCACAGGTGGTTAAGCTTAGGCGCGTTTAATATCCAACCGTCCGAACTTGCCAAGATAACCCTTGTCCTGGCGCTTTCCGCGTATATGAGCCGAAGGAAAATGGATGCCGCGAAAATAAATTTCACGGTAGGGGCGTTTTTAATCGCCCTGCCGGCATTTTTTCTTATCCTTATCGAACCGGACCTGGGAACCGCGCTGCTTCTTTTACCCATAACCCTCGCGATGCTTTTTGTCTCAGGCGCCAGAATAAAGCATCTCGCCGGCCTGATTTTTTTCGGCACCCTGTCGCTGCCTGTTTTCTGGAATTTTTTAAAGGATTACCAGAAGCAAAGAATTTTTGTTTTCATCAATCCCGACATAGACCCTCTCGGGTCGGGGTATACGGTAATACAATCAAAAATAGCCGTCGGATCCGGAGGGCTTTTCGGAAAAGGATGGCTTGGCGGCACGCAGAACCAACTGAACTTTTTGCCCGAGCGCCACACGGATTTTATATTTTCCGTAGTAGGGGAGGAATGGGGGTTTTTGGGGGCCCTGGCTCTCGTTCTTCTTTACGCCCTTGTCATTTACAGGGGCGCGAAAATTATCGAGACGACCCCGGACATGTACGGCCGGTTGATGGCCGCGGGGTTTGTATCTTTTTTCTTTCTCCAGGTTGTTATAAACATCGGCATGACAATAGGATTTTTGCCTGTTGTGGGCCTTACTCTGCCTCTTATAAGTTACGGAGGCTCAAGTCTCGCCGCAACGCTGGTATGCGTTGGGTTTCTTCTCAATATAGGCATGCGCCGCCCGCTCTTTTAAAAAAAAGGGGGGCGCGGAACATTGACAAAGATACTTATATCAAGTATACTTACAGGATAAACATTAAAAGGAGCGAAAAAAATGAAAGATATCTCGGTATTGAGAAAATTTTCACTTTTGCCTCACGGACTGCGGTACAAGCTGCTGATCGCTTTTAGCATGATGTCTGTTATACCGCTTCTTGTTATAGGATATCTTGTAAACAATTTTTTACTGCTGGAAACAGGGGTTACACTGGGGCAGGTGAGCATTGTGGTTCTTTTCTGCATTATCATCGCATGGTTGGGGTTGTTTCTCGCCAAAGGCATAGTGGAACGCGTTATAGATATTGCCCTGGAAGCCAAGGTTATAGCAAACGGGAATTACGACAAAAAAATTTCCGTTGATGCCGGCGATGAAATAGGACAGATCGGCGACGCGATAAATTTCCTTACCAACAAGATAAAAACCAATATATCGGACCTCAGGGATTACCAGGACAAGATGAAAGAGATAAACATTGATATACAGAAGCGGGTTTCGGTTTTGTCTAACCTCCTTCAGATAGGCGAGCTTATTTCCGCTTCCGTTAAGGTGGATAGCATTCTGGAGCTTGTTGTGAGCAAATTATCCCAGATTTACGAAAACGGATTCGCGGCTTTGTACTACTCTGATTCCTCCGAAAAAAAACAGTTTGATTTGAAGGCGGCGCGCAATCTGGAAGGCAAGGAACTCCTGGCCGGCCCGGTAGAGGAAGGAAAGGGGCTTCTCGGAAAAGCGCTTCTAAGGAGGAAGCATATTACCGTAGATTCCTCTACAAGGTTTTCTTCGGTGGAACAGCAGTTTAAAACCAGGTATAAATGCAGAAATTTAGTAGCCTATCCCATGGTTGTTTCTAAAGATGTCCGAATGCTTCTGGTCGCGGGTAATGACATGAAAAACTTTACATACACAAGCGATGATATTGAGATAATAAAGGTTTTCGCGGAACAAACCTCTATAGCTATAGAAAACGATATTCTTTTGCGAAAAGCGAATAAGCTTGAGATAAAAGACGAGCTTACGGAACTTTTTAATAAAACCTATATTTTAAACCGCCTGAATGAGGAAATAAAGCGTTCTGTTGTTTCGCAGAGGCCGTGTTCATTCGTCCTCATGGATATTGACGATTTTAAGGGGTATGAAGACAAAAGGGGGAAACCCCAGGCCGAGATAGCCCTCAGGAAAGTCGCCGGGCTCATAAGCCGGGTCGCGCAGCCTCTGGGGAAGGCCGGCGTAATCGACAGAAACACATTCGCTCTCATATTGCCGGAAGTAAACAAGAAGGAAGCGGTGGAAATTTCAGAAAAAGCTATAAAAAAAATAGAAAAACTTGAACTTTCTTCCGCAAAAGACGACAGGGTAACCGTTTCGGGCGGAGTAAGCGAAAATCCGCTTGACGGATCAAACGTGGATGAAATTCTTGAGAAGGCCAAGCTTGCGCTCGTTAGCGCCAAGCAAAAAGGAAAAAATAGGATCGTGAGCGCCGGGGCATAGCCCGAAGGGACGGCTTAAGGCGTACGAAGAACTATAGAACAGGAGCGATGGATGAAAGTAGATGTAAAAAGCCTGTTAAAGACGATGAAAGAGAGAAAGGCTTCCGACCTGCATATTACGGCAAACTCACCGGTTCATTTCAGGATAGACGAAAAGCTTTGCCCCGTGGATAAAATGATTCTTAATCGCGATGAGGTTAGAGAGAGCGTGTACGCGCTTCTTAAGCCCGAGCAGATAAAGCAGTTCGAGAGAGAC
>Ga0180431_10000994_pt1 | contig 39668 bp, 33 predicted proteins | sample SS_ome_11_FD_132459 | JGI IMG/M metagenome (GOLD analysis project Ga0180431, IMG submission 132459) | Hypersaline lake sediment archaeal communities from the Salton Sea, California, USA - SS_1_MS_1 metaG | ecosystem: Environmental > Aquatic > Non-marine Saline and Alkaline > Hypersaline >... | reverse complement strand
CTCCTGTCGTTCTTGTTCCGTCAACGTCACCCTATAGCGCGGCTTCATGGCAAATCCCTCCTTTGTGATTTACCATAATTATACCACAATTATACGAATACTTATATGTTACATGGTACTAGATATATTGTGCACAAAGCTTCTTACACTTATCGCTCCTAATAGAAACGGAGTAAAGAAGGTGCCAAGAATCGTACGATTGCTGCTCGCGTCAGTGATGCTGGCAACGCTGGTATCTATGCTGCTATCCGGTGCCGCGTTAGCTGCCACTACGCATTATGTGAATCCAGGCGACGACATTCAAGCTGTAATAAACAATGCCTCCCCTGGTGATACAATCCAGTTTGCACAGGGCACCTATACGTTGACATCCCAGCTCGTTATAAATAAATCCCTTACACTGAAATCAGAAATACCCTGTCGGCCGAATAAACCGGTAATCGACGGTGGGGGTACAGTTTACAGGATGCTCCTAATTGATGCGGATAATGTAATTATTGAGGGATTAGAGATTACTAACGGAACAGGTGACTTAATCCGACAGTCAAACGCACATTCAGGTACAATTGTCAGACATTGTATCGTGCACAATGCTCTTGATGATGAAGGAATCCAGCTAACCAATTGTACGAACTGTTATATAAGTTCAAATCTTATATATGATGTGGCACAAGACGGAATTGCAGTTTCCTCAAACAGCGTGAATTGCACAATTATCGACAACGAGATCTATGACAGTCGAAGTGAAAACGGCGCTATCCTCGTTTACGATTCCTATTCTATAACCATCAGGGGTAACTACATACATGACACCACTGCTGCCGACGGTATAACAATTGACGACAGCTACAGTGGGACTTTCATAATCGTTCATAACCTGATAGTCAACAACACCTGGCAGGGTGGGAATCATAACACCGAAGAGGCCGATGGCAATTCTATAATGATATATAGCCCACGATTAGGCGGTACTTACAACATAGAGCATAACACGCTCGATAACAACACAGGGGTTGATGGCGATGGTAATCCTACCGGTCACGGCATATATTTGAATGATGGACGTGCGATCGGCTCAAGCTTCGTGACCAACGTAAAAGATAATATCATTACCAACCATAACGGTTACGGCATTCGTACTTACAATTGGACAAATGGAGCTATAGTCAATTACAGCTACAACGACATCTGGAACAACACGTTAGGTATTACCGACGGCAATCCAATAGACGGCGGTGATAACATCTCGGCAGACCCTCTTTTTAATTCTACCCATAGACTCCGAACAGGCAGCCCGGCTATCAGCGCAGCCAGCGATGGATATGATATGGGAGTCCTCTTCAGTTACCTGTTAAGCCAGTGGATGTGCCCGCCACCACTGCCTCGCGTACCGGTTTTTCCAAACATTTACATCGGGATCGGGGCTGCCTTCGGAGCAACCGCCGTCGCCTATCTAATTCGAAAACGCCTCGTAACCCCTGATTGTCAGGGCTATTAGAGGCTTTCGACCAACTCATATTTGCCCAAGTATAACTGAATACCCCTGTTCATCCCCCCACTTCCGGCACAATGCCGACAATTCCGCAAAGCGCTTGACAAATCCATGTGTCTTGTATATTAAGATGTCAAGCAGAAGTCACGATTAACTGGCGACAATCTGGAAATTGTGAATTCAAGTGCCTGATGCGGGCCATCACCCGGCAAAGGACGAAAAGCCCCGACATAATATCTGTACAATAGAGCATAATGGATAGTGAAAAAGGGAATTTCCGAACACCGGGAAGGATAATTAAGCCCATCCTTAAAGGGCGGTGCCCTCCCCCAGACCTTTTCCCGGGCTATGTTCTTGACAGTTTGGCCCGTTTCAGCAGTACCCGCGGGCGTTTTTCTAAACTGACCAATATCGAGCGCTTCATTACTGCCATTCGCCACAAGGAACCTGACCATGTCCCCTGCTATCCTATGACATTCGGGGCTTGCCGACGCCTGGCCGGGGTATCCTACCCGGATTTTGCCCGCAAGCCAGAGGCTGCGGCTGAGTCCCTCCTTGCCGGTTTCGAGCTAATCGGTGGCGAGGCAGTTGTCCCCATGCTCGACCTCTCACTGGAGGCTGCGGATTTCGGACAGAAGATGGTATATCCGGAGAACTCCACTCCCCACCCTGATTACACCGACCCATTAATCAAAGATGTAGGCGATTACAGGAAGCTCAAGAGAATAGACCTGCTCAAAGCACAAAGGATGCAGTCTATACTGGAGACGTGCCGCCTCCTGGTGGACAGGGTAGGGCTTAGAGGAGCTGTTTCCGGGTTCGCCTTTGGCCCTCTGGGTGTACTCAACATGATGCGCGGTGCAGAATACCTCTTTCGGGACTGTGTCCTTCATCCTACAGAGGTGATGGCTGCTCTGGACACGATAACGGACGTTTTGATCGAGTACGTCGAGGCTCAGTGCGACACCGGCGTACTGGCTGTCACTTTAGATACCCTTTTCGCTTCATGGAATGGCCTCAGTAAGGAATTATGGGAAAAGATCGAGGGGCCCTTCGTCAGAGAGATTGCCAACGCAATACACCGCAGAGGATGTGTCGTAGTCGTCCATAATTGCGGTGACGGGGTCTATTTTGATTCCCAGATACGTTTTATGGAGCCGACTATCATCAGCTTCGCCCAGTTGCCTGACGATTGTTCAAACAGAAAAGAGCTCAAAAGGCGTTACGGAGACCAGGTTGTCCTGATGGGCTATATTAGCACAGCTCTTTTAAGCTACGGCACTCCCTACGATGTTATGCATGAGTGTAAGATGCAAATCGAGGACCTGGCCCACGGAGGGGGATACGTCCTGGCGCCCGGGTGTGAATTCCCGCCCAACGCCCCCCTGGAGAACGCCATGGCCATAGTAAAAGCAGCAGAGCTATATGGATGAAACGGGAGATGAGATAGATGACCGATAGCAGCACCCTGTTGAAGAATCTGGAGACAGCATTGTGCAAGCATGACGATGAAATGATGGGCGAGACACTGGACGCAGCCTTGAACGCAGGTGTATCAGCAGCCAATATTCATCATGCCCTTATTCAGGGACTGGAACAGGTACGTCACCAATTAATGTCCAATGATACATCCATACCGGATTTTCTACTCTGCATAGACACGATGACCGCAGGACTCGACAGGCTTTCAGCTTTCAGGAAAAGCGACAAAGCCAACAAGGGCGAAATTCCTATTGTTATAGGAGTAGTAGAGGGAGACCCGCACGACCTGGGCAAGAACATCATAGCTGCGATATATAAGAACTGCGGTTACCGCGTGTTTGACCTCGGGCGTGATGTCTCAAAGGAAAGCTTCATCAAGAGCGTTAAGGAGCATATGCCCAGGGTACTTGCCCTGTCTGCAATGATGTCCACGACAGCCATGGTCATGCGGGATATAATACAGGAAGTAAAGGCAGAATCGCCGGACATAGTGGTCATAGTGGGTGGAGCCCCTCTGGATGAGACGCTGGCAAGGTCCTATGGAGCCGACGGTTATGCTGAAACAGCTGTGACCGTTCTGGAAGAAACAGAGGCAGCCATCCAGAGAGCGTTTGAAGGAAAAACATGGTCATCGTCGAACCAGATATGAACAAAGGCATCTTGGAAAGACTGCGAAGCAGCACGCTCCGTAAGTTAAGCTACGATGCGAGCGAAGCCCCGGACCGGAAAATTATAGGGGCGCTGGATGAGGCCCTCCTTGTGGCAGAGAAAGTCGCCAAACCCAGAGGTATATACCGTACCCTCCCTGTGCTTGAAACGAGCAAGTACGGCGTCAAGACAGAGGCAGGCAATATCCACAGCGCAATGTTTACCCGCCTGGTAAATATATGCAGGGGGGACCGGTCAATCGTATTCATGATCGCCACAATTGGTGAGGGACTGGAGATAACCGGCAGGTCCAGCGAATCACTCTTCCACCAGTTAGTATTCGACACCGTAGGGTCCGAATTGACTGAAATGACGGCGGACATGATGGAGACAGATTGGAGAGGTAAGTTGAACAGCGCGGGCCTGCAATGCTGCTCAAGATTCAGCCCCGGATACTGTGACTGGCCCCTGGAAGGACAGGACGTGATATTTAAAGCTCTTGATGCAGGGCTGATAGACGTTCACCTGTCTCCCCAGTTTGTAATAGTACCGGGAAAGTCCATCTCAGCCATTGCGGTAGCCGCAGAAGAGGTCCCGATTTCATCTCCCTGCGTCTTCTGTGCCAAGAAAGACTGTCCCTGGAGAAGATTGCCGGAAGACAAAATGCTGATGGATCGCATAAAGGCAGCATAACGCATAGCAGACCTTACTATCCAGGCGTTAAGCCGAGGGCAACTTGCTTTAACGATACCGGGGCCCGGGTCCCGTAAAGTACGCCCCGGATTCCATGAAAAGAAAAAGGGAGCTTAGATGGCAGGACAACATGGATATGCCGGAAAGATACTGAGGGTGGATTTATCCTCGGGAAGCGTGACCGAAATACCGACGGAGGATTACGCAGACCGCTTTCTCGGGGGTAGAGGTATAGCCGCAAAGATATACTGGGACGAGGTATCACCTCAAATCGATGCCCTTGATCCAGAGAACAGGCTGATCTTTATGACAGGTCCTGTTTGCGGCGTCCCCGGCTTTGCCAGCCGGTTTCAGGTATGCGGGAAGGCTGCGGCTACCAACCAGTTCTCCTATTCTAACTTAGGCGGCTCCTGGGGTGCTCATCTCAAATTCGCCGGTTACGATGGTATTGTTATTCACGGTAAAGCGGATAAGCCTGTGTACCTCTCGATAGCTGGCGAGAGGGTAGAGATCAGGGACGCAGCTCATTTGATTGGTAAGAGCGCATTCAATTGCGAGAGTACGATAAGAGAGGAGCTGGGTAAAGCTGCCCGCGTATTGACCATAGGGCCGGCGGGTGACAATATGGTTAGCTTCGCTACTTTGCTGGCGGCTGAAAATTCGGTTGGCGCCGGCGGGTTGGCCGCCGTAATGGGTTCCAAGAATCTGAAGGCGGTTGCGGTAAGAGGCGATAAAAAGGTCGAGGTGGCTGACCGGGAGCGAGCGGCAAAGCTCAGGGCCAGGATACGCGATTTGAGCCCCGCCTTCACAGAATCAATGCTTTCGGTGGGATTGCTCACTCCTGCTGACAGGCTGAAAAAGAGCTTGTGCCACGGCTGCCTTACCGGATGCGTACGCGCGACCTACAAGAATCCAGACGGCGATGAGAGGAAATTCATGTGCCAGGCGGCCCTCTTCTATGAAACGCGGGCCCAGCGTTTCTACGGAAAGGATACCGACGTCGCTTTTAAAGCCACCGAGGTCTGCGACGACTACGGGATCGATACCCGCACTATTGAAACCATGATAATGTGGCTCAGCAGGTGTCACAAGGCGGGTATCTTGACAGAGGAATACACAGGGTTACCGCTTTCCCGGATTGGCAGTTACGAGTTCATCGAGACACTGGCGAGGAAGATATCCCACCGCGATGGCTTCGGAGATACGCTTGCCACAGGCACCCGTAAAGCCGCTGAGAGCCTGGGCAGCGAGGCCCGGGGGCTAATCAAGGATTACATGACCAGGACCGGTGACAACGAGATCTACGGTGCCAGGATGTACATCACTACCGGCATATTCTACGCTGTCGAGCCGAGATTCCCCATTCAGCAGCTCCATGAGGTCAGCTTTCCGGCCATACAGTGGGCTGCCCGGGCCATGGGCGTAAAGGAGCTCCCCGTGACCTCAGAGGTCATGCGAGAAATGGCCAGGCGATTTTACGGCAGCGAGATAGCGGCTGACTACTCCACATACGAGGGGAAAGCAACAGCAGCGGCCATGATCCAGGACCGTGAGTACGCCAAGGAGTGCCTTATACTGTGCGACCTTGGCTGGCCCATATACTTCACTGCGGACTTTCAGAACCCGGTCGGCGATCCCACACTTGACAGCCAGATTTGTTCTGCCGTGACAGGAAGAGAGGTAGACGAGGCAGGGCTATACCAGATCGGGGAGAGGGTCCTTAACCTGCAAAGGGCGATCCTTGCCAGAGAGGGACACCGGGGTAGGGAACACGACTCCATAGATGAATACAACTTCACCACACCACTGAAGGGCGACTTCGGCAATCCTGACTGCATAGTCCCAGGCAAAGACGGTGAAGTCCTGTCCAGAAAGGGAATGGTGGTTGACCGCGATGAATTCGAGAGGATGAAAGACGAATTCTACAACATCCGGGGTTGGGATGTGGCCTCCGGTCTCCAGACCAGAGCCAAACTGGAGGAACTGTGCCTGGACGACATCGCCCGCGTACTGGAAAGCGAAGATCTCCTGAGGTAATTACCTGAGCATAAAAGCCACCTTCGGGCACTAACTACCGTGCCCGTCTTAACCATCCTTACCTGAATTCCTCCTTCTAACCAGAGGGACGATAAAGACCAGACAGGCGAAAAGGAATACTATGCTGCCGATGAGTCCGAGGCCGCTGCCGCTATCCACAGCCGAGGCTATGAAGAAACCGGCGCATACTACAAATAGAATCCAGCCCCAAAGATGAAACTTCCTTTCACTCTTATTGCCATCGTCCACGAAGCGCTCCTCAGATGCCTTTACCTAAAGACAACAACCCTGCCACCAGGCAAAACACTGTCCCATATCGCCAATATTATACCCGAACAGCATGGCGGTCGACTACGTCCATCAGTGGCATCGATAAGCGCCTCCAATAAAGCATCACTGCGGCGGGGAACATAGTGGTTATATCTCCACATTGCAGCCTTTATAAAAAACACAGGACTCCACTTAGCTGCTTATAACTGCCAGTAATTTAGTTTGTAAGACTTCGCTTGACATAGCCCTTCGTCTGTTTGAGGAGCAAGGCATCAATATCCTCTTTTTTAAACCTCCGATCGCCGCGAGCGCCAATGCGGTATGCCTTTATCAGGCCCTGCTCATTCCATCGTCTCAGCGTATTGTTGTGCACGTGCAAGAGCCAGCTTGCTTCTCCTATCGTGAGCATTGGCCCCGCAGCTTCCTTCTCCTCATATTTCCGCCCTCTCTCCCGTGATATTCGCATCTCTCATCCCCCCTTGCGCCCGGAAGATGTGAAGACAAGCTGAGAATTTGGGCATCATATCCCCATCACGCCTTGTCAAATTCAAAGTTTGCCCTCGCTATAGTCGCTCCCGGGAGATTCCTTTCCCTCGCCACTTCCGGAGCGAGGTTTGCTTATGGCCCTGGTCTTCCATTCGGCCAGCGCATAGGTACCACGCTTCACCCTCTGGAACCGCTCATCACGACCTATGTGCGAAAGCAGATTGGCAGCCCTGTCATTACCGGGTATATGAACCCCGATTTCCCTGAGCTTATCGGCAAGCTGCCGATAATGCCAGGGTCTGCCGGTCTCTTTCAGAATCACAAACGCACGGTCCGAAAGAGAACCGTCTCTGCCAGGCCTCAGCACCCGTTGCTCAGGGACCAGAAAGCCCTCACTCTCCAACAGCAGCTCGATGTTGCGAAGCTGCACTTCCTTTCTCGACATTTCCTCCAACAATGCTGCCTGCTGCTCCCTGAGTTGGGCTATCTGAGATACCAGTTCATCGCGCCACGCGATCAACGTTTCCTGACGAGAACTCCCGTCTGACATCTATACAAACCTCCTTAATATTATATACAATATATCATATGCAGTATATACCATATATAAAACAGTTTGTCAAGAAATTGAAAGCACGTGCCCTGCCGGAAGATCCTTCATGCCAGCCTGTATATCGTCCCGGATGCATGGGACATACTCCAGCTAAGAACGCAGGGTAATAAGGAGATAAATACTGAACTTCAGCCGTGAGAAAGACAAGGTGGGAAAGGTTAAGGAAGGGCCTGGAGCCGCCCGGGACTTCGGCAGGGATGTAAGCTTTTAGGCGAGGAAACTGAGTGCACAGTAGTTGCCAGCAACTGGATTATGTCTCAGAGTTATCACTGACCTCATCGGTAGTAACAGTGTCGGCGTTGGTTATCGGATTGGCGAACTTGACGTCCTGTTCATTCAGCCAGTCCATGGTCTTCTTGGCATGACGACTATCCTTGATATAGTCCTGACACTGGGCAACGAACTTAGCGAACACCTCGGCATCGCCGAAGTCAATCATTCCTTCAGCGTCTCCACGTACAACCGTGTGGATGTGTCCGCTATCTAGTTCATATATGTCCAGTTGAAAATCCATTAGTCTCCCTTACTAAATAAGTGTAGTACGCTAATACTTACTCTTATACGATATTACATACTCGTTCACATTATACTCAGGCCATATTACAATTTAATTAAGAAAACATTACAAAAGCATTACAATTCTGGAATGGGATGGTGTCCGGGAGATAATCCGTCGGCGAACTCAGCTTCATGCTCCTTGAGCCATCTCCCATGCTGACGCAATCAAGGGCAATCTCGCGTTTCCCTACCACGTTCAACCGGTGACGGTATTGTCGAAACACCTATGATGTTATCAGTCCAACGCATCCGGTATCGCATTGGCCTGCATTGACTTGGCCTCGGCCTTTTGGTAGGCTGGCGCAGGAAGAAGGCAAACGCGTACCGCCTTGCTTCAATATCGATTAATAACTGTGTGGCTGGCGGTATAAATCAGGACAGCCCGTAGGAAAGGACGTGAATCACATGGAGTGGAAGACCGGGATAACCGAGCTACTGGGCATAAGATACCCCATTATTGAGGGGGCTTTGGCGATAATCGGCACCGCTGACCTGGCAGTGCCAGTATCGGAGGCGGGAGGTCTGGGGACAATCACTGCCTGGACGCTGCGCACACCGGAGAAACTACGGGAGGAGATACATAAAGCCAGGTCAATGACCGATAAGCCCTTCGCAGTGAACCTAAGCCCCGCTATGGACCCGGGCCTTGACGCTATGAGGGAGGCAGCCATCGAGGAAAGAGTCCCCGTTATTGAAACCGCCGGCTCCCGGGCAGCTCACCACGGGTTACGAGTGAAAGAAGCAGGACTGATATGGATTCACAAAGTGCAAACGGTGCAGCACGCACTGGCAGCGGAGCGCGACGGAGCAGATGCGGTGTGTATCATGGGCATTGAAGGTGCCGGGCTCAAGAGTCCCCAAATCCTCACCACACTGGTTAGCGTTCCCCTGGCTGTGAGACAACTCAAGGTGCCAGTAATCGCCGCCGGCGGTATCGGCGACGCTCGCGGCTTCCTTGCCGCCCTGGCGATGGGGGCAGAGGCAGTGCAACTGGGAACGCTCTTCTGCGCCGTCAAAGAGTGTCCCCTCGCCGAACGCTATAAACAGGCTCTAATAGAGGCCAATCCCTTCGACCCGAAATGGCGTGACCCGATCCTGGCTACACCCAAAGCCGGGGAAATCCGGAATCTGAAGCATGCCGCGGAAACAAAAGAGGTGATAAAGGCAGCAGCGAAAGCCGAGAGCACCGGCATACCCAAAGAAGCAGGGACCGGAGCCCTGTCGCTGGCCATAGGCTTCATCGATGAGATGATTACAGTCAGGGAGTTGATCGACGGTATTATCGGAGAGGCCGAAGATATCCTTACCTCCGGAGGCATCGCAGGCTGGAGATTGACACCCTCTACCGCCTCCTGACAGGGAAACGAGCCTCGGTCATTAACTCCTCAAGAGGCGTATTATACGGGTCGCTGAGATAGACCTACGCGGACGGTCTGGCAATTTCATATCCACTTTCCTGACTCCATGGAATAAGGCCGCCACCGGTCATGCCAACCTTGTCATAGGTCTCTCTGCGCATGCAGAGTCAAGCCCTCACCATTGACATTCCCAGCAGCCTATGGTAAATGGTAGTACACTAACTACCCGTCGCTTTCGGACTTTACACGCGATCTACCAACGCGCCAGTTGCAGGTAACAGGCCTTAGCAGCAGACTGACAGAGGCAAACAGCCACATCGACATTCTGCGGAGCTTGCGTCTCCTGGCATCTTTAATGCTATAAGGCGCAGGAGCTAGTCCAACAAATGGAGGGGGATTATGAAGGACAAACAGTCAATCGAGGAGGCCCTGGGCAGAAGACTTCTCTTCGGGGAATTAATGGCCCGCAACGCACGCAAATTTCCAGACAAGGAGGCTTTGATATACGGAAAGACCCGTCTGACCTACAAGCAGTTCAACGCCCGCATCAACCAACTGGCCTGCGCCCTGCTGGAGCTAGGCGTTAAGAAAGGGTCCAAGGTAGCGGTCCTGGCCTTCAACTGCAACCAATTCCTGGAGATTTACTTCGCAATGGCGAAGCTCGGAGGGGTTACGGTGCCACTCAATTTCCGACTTGGCGCAGAAGAACTGATATACATCGTGAACCACTCCGAGGCAGAGGCCTTCATCATAGGGGATACCTTCGTGCAGACCGTGGAAGACATGCGAAAGGATTTCCCCAATGTAAAGAACTATATTTCTATCACCGAAAAGCCGGTGGAGGGAATGCTTCACTACGAATCATGGATCTCTAAATATCCCGATGATGAGCCGCTTATCCTTGTCGATGAAGACGACCCGCTATTCATAATGTATACAGCAGGGACCACCGGCAGGCCCAAGGGCGCTGTCCTGACCCACAAGAACGAAATAGTGATGTGCATGCTGGAAAGCATGTTCGTTGGATCCGAACCTGGAATCTCCAATATTTCGGACTCCAGGGCTTTCGCCGCACCCCCGGTATTCCATTTGGCGGCCTTTGCTTTCTGCCAGATAGCCTTCTTCTTCAGCGCTACTGTGGTGCTGCCCACCGAAGTCTTCAATCCCGCCTACATCATGCAGACCATTGAAGATGAGAAAATAACCGCAATTCTGCTGATTCCAGCCATGGCCAATTTCCTTCTCGCGCTTCCCGATCTGGATAAATACGACACAAGCTCCCTAAACATCTGGGTGACAGGAGCAGCCATCCTGCCCACGGAGGTCCGGAGGCAAATTATGAAGCACTTCCCCAATGTCAATATCTTTGATATGTTCGGGCAGACGGAGATGAGCCCCGTAGTCTCAGGTCTTCCACCCAGCGAAGCGGAGGGCAGGGAAACATCGGTAGGTAAAGCCCTCCCCTTCATCGAGATTAGAGTCGTAGATGACGACGACAATGACGTCCCCCTGGGAACAGTCGGCGAGGCAATCTATCGGGGTCCGACAGCTATGAAAGAGTACTACAAGGAACCCGAAGCCACGGCTGAAGCCATGAGAGGGGGATGGTTCCACTCGACTGACCTGGTCAGGCAGGATAAAGAAGGGTTCATTTACATCGTGGACCGGAAGAAGGACATGATCATCAGCGGTGGGGAGAATATCTACCCCGCCGAGATCGAAGACGTTCTCTACAAGCACCCCAAGATACTTGAATGCGCGGTCTTCGGTGTCTTCGACGAAGAATGGGGCGAATCTATTAAGGCCGCGGTCGTTTGCCATCAGGGAGAGCAAATGACCGCAGAGGAGGTCGTGGAGTACTGCAAGGAACACCTTGCCAGCTACAAAAAACCGAAGTCGGTCGATTTCATGGATGCCCTGCCCCGCAACCCGGCGGGAAAGGTACTGAAGAGGGTACTCAGGGAGAAGTACGGCAAGTCAATTAGATACTAGAGTAAGACTTCGCTGCACCCACCCTCATCCTTCGGCAAGCTCAGGACAGGCCTAACCTCTCCCATCGAGGGAGAGGAACTCCTGATTACCCTCACCCGGCGGGATAAAACCGGAGGGCGAGTAATTTCAATCCTCCCTCCCCTTGCGGGAGGGAGTTAGAGGGAGGAGGAACACCCAATATCTGTAGCATTGACTAGCAAACCCAAAGGTGGTACATTTTGCCCACACGAGAAATAAACAGAGAGGATGGAGTATTATGGCAGGGATAACATCTTACGGCGCTTATGTCCCCTTATACCGGATCAACCGCATGACAATCTACCAGGCTCTGGGGTGGTTGAATCCCGCATCCCTCCTGCCCGGCGAGAAATCCGTTGCAAACTATGATGAGGACAGCCTTACTATGGCAGTGGCCTCGGCCATGGACTGTCTAACCGGTATCGAGAGGGAGAAGATCGACGGTCTCTTCTTTGCCACAACCACCACGCCCTACAAGGAGAGGCAGAACGCAGGGATAATCGCCACTGCGCTCGATCTTCCCCCTGAAATCCGCACCTCCGACTTCACCACCTCCATCAAGGCTGGAACGGGTGCACTGATCTCTGCCTACGACGCTGTTACATCGGGCTCAGCTAATAACGTGATGGTATGTGCCGCCGATTGCCGCCTGGGGAAGCCCGGCGGCTTTCAAGAGGAGATTTACGGTGATGGCGGTGCTGCTCTCCTTCTCGGTAACAGCGGGGTTATCGCCAGCGTTGAGGGCACCTACTCCGTATCCTATGACTTCGTGGACAACTGGAGGGCAGACACAGATAGATACAACCGCTCCTGGGAGGACAGGTGGATAAGAGACGAGGGCTATGGCAAGTTCATCTCCGAGGCCATCTCCGGGCTGCTGAAGAAATATAATCTTGAACCGAAAGACTTCGCCAAGGTGGTCTACCCCTGCCTCTATGTTAGAGCCCACGCGGATATCGGAAAGAGGCTGGGTTTTGAACCCGGCCAGATACAGGACCACATGTTCACAGCGATAGGGCATACGGGCACTGCCTACCCCCTTATGATTCTTGTCGCCGCACTCGAGGATGCCAAGCCCGGGGACAGGATACTGGTCGCCAGCTACGGAAACGGCAGCGACGCTCTGTGCTTACAGGTGACTGACGAAATTGAAAAGGTCAGGGATAGAAGAGGGATCAAGGGATACCTCGCTTCAAAGAAAGACCTGGGCAGCTACGAGAAATACACCACATTCCGCGAAATACTCGACATAGATACCGGCGGCCGCGGCGAGGAAGTCGCAACCACCCAGATGTCAACCCTGTGGAGGGAGCGCAGAATGATCCTGGGGCTTTGCGGAATGAAGTGTAAACGCTGCGGCACTCCACAGTATCCCCCCCAAGACATATGCGCCAACCCCAAATGTGGGGCCATTAACGAGATGGAGTACTATCGCTTCTCCGATAAGAAGGGGCATCTGTTTACCTATACCGGCGATGTTCTGGCTTTCAGTCCCAGCCCGCCAGCGATCTATGGGACGGTAGACTTCGAGGGGGGCGGTAGATGGCTGTTTGACCTGAACGATTGTGACCTTGATTCACTCGAGGTCGGTATGCCTGTGGAGATGAGCTTCCGCAGAAAATACCACGATGTGTCGCGCGGCGTCCACGTTTATTACTGGAAAGCAACGCCAGTTAGAGCTTAGAAGTTTTTTTCAAAAGGGAGGAGACATGGCAGAAGGAATCAAAGACAGGGTTGCTATTATCGGAATGGGGTGCACCGAGTTTGGAGAACGATGGGATAAGAGCGCCGGAAACCTGATGGTCGAGGCCTTCACCGAAGCTATTGAGGACGCCGGCATCGAGAAGAAAGATATAGATGCCGCCTGGTCCGGCACCTGCTACGAGGAGGTTTCCGTAGGAAAATCCGCTATTCCCCTGTCCGTAACACTGAAGCTGCCGTTCATTCCGGCAACCAGGGTTGAGAATTTCTGCGCCACCGGTTCCGAGGCCCTCAGGGGCGCCTGTTACGCCGTTGCCGCCGGGGCTTACGATATATGTCTGGCGCTCGGTGTGGAGAAGCTTAAAGATATCGGCTACGGCGGCCTCCCCCAGGTCGATACGCAGGTGGGGACAACATTCAGGTTCGCTTTTCCCAACTACACTCCTCCCGGGATGTTCGCCATGATGGGTACCAGGTATTTCGCGCAGTACGGCCTCAGCCCCCAGGAGGGCAAACACGCCCTGGCCCACATATCGGTGAAGAGTCACCACAACGGTGCTTTGAACCCCAAGGCCCACCTCCGCCGCGAGATCACCATCGATGATGTAATGAACGCTCCCATAGTAGCGTGGCCTTTAGGACTGTTCGACTGCTGTGGAGTAAGCGACGGAGCCGCAGCGGCTATCGTCTGCAGAGCAGATATGGCGAAGAACTTCCGTGCCGACCCCGTCTACGTCAAGGCGCTCCAGATAGCTATAAGTTCGGGGGAAGAGATGATGTGCACCGAGTGGGACTACGCTCATGTGGAAACCACCGTCCGTGCCGCCCAGAGCGCTTACCGGGAGGCGGGAATTACCAATCCGCGTGAAGAGCTGAGCATGATGGAGACACACGACTGTTTCTCTATCACCGAGCTTACCGAGTACGAAGACCTGGGAATCTCTCCCAGAGGGCGAGCCAAAGAGGATATAGAGGCGGGGTTCTACGATCTCGACGGGAAAATCCCCTGCCAGCCCGACGGCGGCCTTAAATGCTTCGGCCATCCGATAGGCGCCTCTGGGCTGCGGATGATGTACGAGATGTACAAGCAACTTCAAGGCAAGGCTGGCCCCAGGCAGTTGAAAGACCCCAAATTCGGCCTCACCCATAACATGGGAGGCATTCCGCCACTGAACGTAGTCAGTGTCTGTATGGTCGGGCTCTAGAGCTACGGGCAGAGGTCTTACCGGCAGGCACCCGTTTAGCCGGTCAAACCAAAGGAGGATAATATGGACTTCGCTTTGACTGAAGAGCAGCAAATGCTCAAAGCTAACGTCCGCAACTTCCTGGAGAAGGAGATCGTACCCCTTGTCGATGAGTATGAAAAGCAGGGCGCGTTGACCCGGGATGCGACCATCTCCTTTATTCAGCAGTTGATGCCCTTCGGCTACCTGGTCGGGTTTCTGCCGGAGCAGTACGGCGGCTCCGTTTTGGAAGCCAAGACCAACGGTGTCCTCCTCGAGGAACTCTCCAGGGCATGGGCCGGTCTGGCGGGAACGGTTTTTATCGCTGCGGGATTCTGGTGGCTCTTGAACGAGGCGGGCAGCCCGGAGCAGAAGGAGAAATTGATGCCCCTGGCTACCGCTGGAGACTACATAGGTTGCATAGCAATCACGGAGCCCAATGCGGGGTCCGATGTAGCCGGCGTGGAACTCACGGCAACCCTGGACGGCGGCAACTACCTCCTCAACGGGACAAAGACGTGGATCTCAAATGGCAGTATAGCCGATGCCGCTTTCGTCCTCGCCACGACAGACAAGACGCAGGGCCCCCTGGCGATGTCCTTCCTCCTTGTAGAGAGAGACGTTTCGCCCTTCACCGCCAGGGAGCTGCACAAACTAGGCCTGCGCTCTTTTCCCACCGCCGAGCTTTCGTTCGACGACTGTCCCGTCCCCAAGGCGAACGCGCTGGACCCCGGCTCCGGGTATCAGCGCACAATGGGATTCTTCGATGTATCACGCGCGATGGTGGGCGTGTTCTCCACCGGCATTGCCCAGGCTTCCATAGACGCTTCGATCAAGTACGCTCAGGACAGGACGCAGTTTGGCCGCCCCATAGGCAGCTTCCAGATGGTCCAGGAGATGCTCGTCGACATGATAACCGAGACCGAGGCCGGGCGTCTCCTCAGCTTCCGCGCGCTGGACCTGCTGGACAAGTCCGAGAAGTGCCGCTGGCAGACATCGCTGGCGAAGAGCTACGCCACGGAGGCGGCCGTGAGGACTACCTCGAAGGCCATTCAGATTCACGGCGCTATGGGGCTCTCCGATGAGTACCCGGTGGAGAGATACTTCCGGGACGCCAGGACCCTGACCATTCCCGACGGCACAACTCAGATGCAAAAGCTGATCGTGGGCAGGAACGCCCTGGGGATAAGGGCCTTCGTTTAGATGCGCGGGCACCAACCAAGCAGATTGTAAATCAGACATGAAATCGAGGGAGTAGTATGTGCCCGGCACTGGATGGGATAAGAATACTGGACATGGCCTGGTTCGGCCCCGGCCCGTTCTGCGCGACGCTTCTCGGAGACCTCGGCGCCGAAATCATCAAGATACACGAGCCCTATCCCCAGCGACGCGGCGGCCTCATCATGTATGCTTTTCCCGAGGGGCCCGATTTCCCCGGACAGAGGAACTGCAAGACCATGGGCCTCGACTTGAAATCAGAGACCGGGCGCGGCATCTTCTATGAGCTCGTTGGGACTGCCGACGTTGTTTTCGAGAGCTACCGGCCCGGCGTCGTAAAGCGGCTCAAAGTTGATTACGAAACCCTTAAAGAGCTAAATCCCGGCATCGTTTACACCTCTCTGTCGGGCTACGGCCAAAACGGGCCCTACCGCGACTTCGTGGGACACGACCTTAACTACATATCGATAGCAGGCCTCCTGGGCCTGACCGGTACCCCCGACGGCCCGCCGGTGATTCCCGGCACCCTGGTGGCAGACTTCGCCGGCGGCGGCATGGCCGCCGCCCTCGGTATTCTGGCGGCACTGATGTCCCGGGAGAAGACGGGCAAAGGGCAGTTTGTTGACGTAGCCATGACTGATGGCATCGTGGAAATGCTGTTCTTATGGCTCGCCCCCTATCTGAACTACAGAGCGGAGTTCAAGAGGGGCGATACCATATTCACCGGCAAGTACCCCTGGTACAATGTGTACGAAACAAAGGACGGGAAATACATCAGCGTCGCCGCCTTCGAGACATGGTTCTACGCCAATTTATGTCAACTCCTCGGCCGCGAGGACTTCGTTCAGTACCAGTTCGACGAAGGCCCCAGGCGGGACGAGATGTTCCATTATTTCAAACAGACCTTCCTGACGAAGACCCGCGATGAGTGGCTGGAAATCCTGCGCTCCAGGGATACCTGCGTCGCCCCCGTACACTCCATCGACGAAGTGGCCAGTGACCCCCATTTGCTCGCACGGGGCATGATCCGGGAGCTGCCGCACCCGACAATGGGCACCGTGAAGCAGGTAGGCTCCATGCTAAAGCTGTCCGACTCGCCCTTCGAAGCCCGGAACTGGGCCACGCGGTTCGGGCAGCACACCGACGAGATCATGAGCCAGCTCGGCTACGACGGAGAGCGTATCAAAGCCCTGCGCCAGGCGGAAGTGATAAGCTAGAACGCCTGATATAAACCCAGAGCAACTTGAGCTACAGCGCGGGTCTAATAGTGGGCCGAAACCACTTGGTTTTTAGCTTTCTATTGGTGTATTATAAGCATCGGTAACTAATGATAATCGTCTAAGATTCACATAGCCGTTATTTATAGGTTGTTGATCTTCAGACATACTGGAATCCAAGCTATTGTAAAAAAGACGTGCATAAGAAAGAGGTGCAAAGTGATTGAACAATATGATCGAAAAAAATTCGCGGTACTGTTTGATGGAGACAATGCTCAGGCTTCACTTCTTTCTCAGATTTTGGCAGAAATCAGCAGGTTCGGGCTGGCTACGATTAAACGTATATACGGAGACTGGACCACTACAAGCATGCATAGCTGGAAGGAAGAACTTCACAAACATGCGATTCAGCCTATTCAGCAGTTCAGGTATACAGTAGGTAAGAATGCAACAGATAGTGCGATGATAATTGATGCAATGGATATACTACATAGCAATGAGGTTGATGGCTTCTGCATTGTTTCCAGTGACAGTGACTTCACACGCCTAGCAACAAGAATCAGAGAGGAAGGGCTCTTCGTGATTGGAGTTGGAGAGAGAAAAACCCCAGAATGTTTTGCCAACGCTTGTAACCAGTTTATCTACTGCGAAAATCTGACAGCAACCGATATAACGAAGAAAAAGTCTAAAAAGAAGGATGAGTCCGATATACCTGATCCGCTATCCCTTCTCATCAAAGCGTTTGAGATGGTTGCGAAGGAAGAGGAGTGGGTTAATCTGGCAGCGATGGGAGTTGTTCTTCGTCAATTAGATCCAGCATTTGACCCCCGTACATATGGTCATAAGCAGCTACAGTCACTCCTCAAGGATTACCCGGATAGTTTCATACTTAAAAGAGACGATTCAATAACACCGCCAGTGATATACGCTGCGTTGATCTCCTCACAAGAGGATGCAGGTGAATCGTAAACACTTGGTTTATAAACTTGAGTTTTATTGCTCTAACCTAATTGACTCTCATTTTGTCATACATCTCAAGCAGGTAGTGAAACATGGGCCCGCTGGAAGGAATAAGAGCGCTGAACCTCTCGAAATACGGGCCGGGCAGGTATTGCTCCATGATTTTAGGTGACCTCTGTGCCGAGGCAATTGTGGTTGAGATGCCCAAAGGCGCCTCCTCATGTAATTGCCTCAAGGTATGGCTTCATTACTTGCGTCACCCGGCAGATATTTCCATAGTGCCAGAGTTGGTCCACGGTACATTTTCGCTGGCGACGACAGTCTCGCAGCGTTTCTATAGCTATATCAATACCAATCTTATTTCGATTTAAATAGTATGACGAAAGCTCAGACAATTTATTTCGACGAATCAGGCTATACAGGAAACAATCTGCTAAGTCCTGATCAACCAGCATTTGTATATGCAAGTGTTGCGATTGATCCCTCCGACGCTTTTCGTCTTCATTCTGAGATGGTCTCCCGTTTTCAAATAAAAGGCAAAGAACTTAAGGGGAGGAAGCTCGTTAAATATGAGAACGGACGTACAGCTATATCATGGCTTCTCAGCAAGTGCAGGGATATAGCCTGTATAGTGGTTGCAAATAAGAAGTACGCTTTAGCTGGTAAATTTTTCGAGTATATTTTTGAACCTGTCTTAAAGGAAAACAACTCACTGTTCTATGCAGTCGGATTCCACAAATTCATTGCTAACCTTATGTACGTCTTTTTCGAATCAAAAAATGAGTACACGGAGGACATTCTTGATGAGTTTGAATCACTTATGAGAACCCAAAATCTTGATGTTCTTGAACGCCTATTGACTCCGACTGATATGGCCATAAAGTTCAGCGATCCATTAGGCCAAATACTAACATTTGCTATATGCCACAAAGATAAAATTAAGGAAGAGATCGATAGCCTGTCTGGGATAAATGGAATTAGCAGATGGGTTCTTGAGCTAACAACAACATCTTTATTCTGGACCCTCTCTTTATGGAGTGAACACTTCGATGTAATGGAGGTATATTGTGATAAGTCCGAACCTTTGGAAAGTCAACAAGAGCTTTTCAATACCATGATAGGAAGAAAAGACAGAATATATATGAAATTGGGCTCTGAACCAGAGCATGCCCTGACATACAACCTCAAAGATCCCATAAAATTCATCGATTCTCAGCAATCACCTGGAGTACAAATCGCTGATGTTCTTTCTAGTTCAATAGCATTTGCTTTGAAAAATCCTAATGATAAATTATCGAAAAAGTGGTTGAAGTTAGCGCAAAATATGTTCAGCCCCTTCTGCATTATTCCCGACAGTAAGGCACTTGATCTGCGTGATAGGGATCCCTTTATTAATGCTTTAATCCTTAATGAATTAGTTGAGCGAACCCTCAAGGGTAAGAGCCTATTTATAGATATGCCTGAGTTCATCTTGTCTGCAAGACGGTTGTACCAATTATCCCCACCAACATATCCAGAGGACAAGATTAGTTAGTGAGTCTCCAATTCTAATGTGGTCAAAACCAATTCCTTTCAGAACGCTCGTTTAGAAGTCTAAAATCGAATCTACCACAGGCATTCATCCTTCCGCAGTAGCGCTTGTCCTTGCCCTCATCCTAAGCGAGCCTGTATACTTATAGGTGTCTCAAATCTCAGGCAGGTGGTGATATATGGGCCCGCTGGAAGGAATAAGAGCCCTGGCCCTCTCGAAATACGGACAGGGCAGGTACTGCTCCATGATACTGGGCGACCTCGGCGCCGAGGTAATCGCGATTGAGATGCCCAAGGGTGCCAGCCAGACTCTGTACGTGGTATCCGACGACATGGGGTCGCTCTATATAGGGCACAACCGCAGCAAGAAGTCCATCGCGCTCAACCTGAAGAAGGAAACGGGCAAGGACAACTGGCATGAGGACGAGTTGTGCATATCAAGCTAGGTTTCCTGGGAGCAGCCCAAAATGTTACCGGTTCGCGGTATAGTATAGAGGTCAATAACGTAAGGCTTCTGGTGGATTGCGGACTCTACCAGGAGAGGGAGTTCAGGCATCGTAACTGGGACCAGTTTCCGGTCCGACCGGACACCATTGATGCCGTGCTTCTAACCCATGCCCACCTGGACCATTCCGGCCTGTTGCCCAAGCTGTTCCGCGAAGGGTTTCGCGGTCATATTTTCTGTACTGATGCCACAGCTGACATTACTCAAATCATGCTTATAGATTCCGCAAATATCCAAGAGGAAGATGCGGAGTTCAAGAGAAGAAGACATGAGAAAGAAGGCAGGAAAGGCCCCTACCCTGAGCTCCCGCTTTATACAGTGGCTGACGCGAAGGCTTGCTGCACTCTCTTCTCCCCCGTTCGTTATGATGAGACCATACCAATAGGCGATGGTGTTGAAGCAACCTTCCACGACGCCGGTCATGTCCTCGGCTCATCGATGATATCGATGACGGTAAGCCAGGGTGGAGAGTCGAGGAAGCTTCTCTTCTCGGGAGACGTCGGGCGGTGGAACAAGCCCATACTTCGAGACCCGACGCTCTTCCACGATGCTGACTATGTGCTGGTTGAATCTACCTACGGGGACAGGTTGCACGATGATTCGGAAACCGTAGGCAACCAGCTTGCCGATATCATAAGCTCGACCACACAAGCTCGAGGGAATATAGTGGTCCCCAGTTTCGCCCTGGAACGGGCCCAGGAAATTCTATATTACCTGAATAAGCTGTTGACAGAGAACCGTATCCCACACTTCATGGTTTTCCTTGATAGCCCCATGGCCGCAAGCATAACGGATGTCTTCAAAGAACATCCCGAAACCTACGATCGCGACATGCTGGAACTAATCCGGCAGGGAAATTCGCCGTTTGAGTTCCCGGGGCTCACCATTGTCAGGAGCATAGAACAATCAAAGGCGATAAACAACATAGCTGAAGGTGCTATGATAATCGCCGGATCCGGCATGTGCACTGGAGGCAGGGTAAAGCATCATCTTGTAACCAACATCTCAAGGGCAGAGTGCACTGTTCTCTTCGTTGGATACCAAGCCATAGGGACTCTGGGCAGGCAGATAGTTGACGGTGCCGAGGAGGTGAGGATACTGGGGCAAAAGCATCCCGTCAGGGCAAGAGTGGCTCAGATACACGGCCTTTCCGCGCATGCCGATAGGGATGAGCTTTTTCGATGGTTGTCCAGCCTGCATAGCCCACCGAGGAGGGTTTTCGTGGTCCATGGGGAGCCGGATACAACAGCTCAATTCGCTGACTTTCTGAGAGAACGAACCGGCTGGGAAATAGCAATTCCGCAGTACAGGGAGGAAATCACCCTGGACTGACGCGGCCGGTGGTCCGGGTTGCTCTCTTGTCATACGAGGGAATCATTGGGAGCAGGCTATCCGGACAGAGCTCTTCTCCCGACTATCTCCTGCTTCTCATACCACTGGCAAACCGTCTCAATTACGTCACCAGTCTCATCACAGACCCTGAGTAAGCTGAAATCTTCTTCGGAGATAAATCCTCCGGCTAGAACAGAAGTGTACAGCCAGTCCAGGAATCCTTTCCAGTAGCCGCTGTTGAATAGCACGACCGGGAAAGGTCTAATCTTATGGGTTTGCATCAGGGTTAGTATCTCAGTAAGTTCGTCAAGCGTTCCCAACCCCCCGGGCATCATAATGAAGGCAGTAGCATACTTCACCAGCATGACTTTGCGAACGAAGAAGTGATGGAATGTTATTGACTTTGTAGTATATACATTGAGAGACTGTTCCTCAGGCAGTTGGATATTCAGGCCAACTGAAGCAACTCCGGATTTAAGTGCGCCTCTGTTAGCCGCCTCCATAACACCGGGGCCGCCGCCGGTTATGATTGAAAAGCCCGCCTCACCTAACCGCCGGGCGATTTCCTCCACCTGCTTATAAAGCCCATCATCCGGTTTGATTCGGGCCGAACCATATATGCTAACCGCTGGCTCAATACCTGAAAGGCTATCAAAGCCCTCGACCAGCTCACCTATTATCCGGAACAACCTCCACGATTCCTCTTTGGCTAAATCGTTTATTTCATATTCGTATGGCATATTGTCCTCCAGATTGGATTAATAGTACCATACTCAATAGGGAAAGTGCTAATCAATGTAGAGTTCAGCCGGTTTTCCGAAAGGAAGTCCTTTTGGAGTGCGCGTTTAGAAGGCCTAAATCGTAGCTAATCCATTCACTCCCCTTCTGGAGCGAGGCCACCTCTCCTTGCCCTCATCTCAGACAAGCATGTATACTTATGAGTGTCTTATATCTCAAGCAGGTGGTGATATATGGGCCCTTTGGAAGGAATAAGAGCGCTGGACCTCTCGAAATACGGACCGAGCAGGTACTGCTCCATGATTTTAGGTGACCTCGGTGCCGAGGCAATCGCGGTTGAGATGCCCAAGGGCGCCGGCCAGACCCTGGACGTAGTCTCCGACGACATGGGGTCGCTCTATATAGGGCACAACCGCAGCAAGAAGTCCATCGCACTCAACCTGAAGAAGGAAGCGGGCAAGGAAATCCTTTATCGACTGGTAGAGAAGGCCGACATCGTCATCGAGAACAACCGCCCCGGCATCCTCAAACGCCGGGGCATGGACTACGAGACGTTGAGCGGGCTCAACCCCCGGCTGGTCTACTGCTCCATCACGGGCTACGGGCAGGACGGGCCCTATGCCCATCGGACCGGACACGAGATCAACTTCGCCGCCGTATCGGGGATCATGGCGCTGACCGGCAGTAAAAACGGGCCGCCTGTGTACCTCCAATCACCCTCGATAGCCGACCTCCTCGGCGGAGTCACCCAGGCCGTCATTGCCATCGTATCAGCGCTCTACGCCCGGAACAGGACGGGCAGGGGACAGTACATCGACGTCTCTATCACCGACGGGGCGGCATTCTATCACTGGATCGACGCCCAGCAGTATCTCCTGGAGGGCAGCCTGCCGCAGCGGGCGGAGTCGCCGACAGGCAGCGACGTGGCCTGCATGAACGTCTACAAAGCCAGGGACGGCAAGTACTTAACTGTGGGCTGCGCCGAGCCCTGGCTCTGGGCTGACCTCTGCCGGCTGCTGGGCAGGGAGGACTTCATCCCCACCCAGTATGACCTGACGGATAGGCAGAAGGAGATGTACTATGCTTTCTCAGAGGTCTTCGCCACGAAGGACAGGGAAGAATGGGTGAGACTTCTGGAGGAGATCGACGTTGGTGTCGGGCCGGTGTACGACTTCGAGGAGATGTTCTCAGACCCCCACTTCAGGCACCGCAAGATAACAGTGGAGGTAGAGCATCCCAGACTGGGAAAAATAAGGGTGCTTAACACCCCGTTCAATTTCTCGGAGACGCCGGCGGAGGTAATGAGCAGCCCCCCGCTGTGGGGGGAGCATACCAGGGAAGTACTGAGGGATATCCTCGGCTACGCCGATAAAGAGATAGACCGCCTGCTAGAAGAAGGGGTTATCGAGTAAGGGCTCCTCCTCACGGGTTAAATTAAATCATCCTTCCCCTGGCGGGAGGGAGTTAGAGGGAGGGGGAATCGTTTGATAGTAACGTGGATGCAGCACAATTAAACCCACTGTACATGTCACTTGCGAAATGGATTCCCGCTTCCGCGGGAATGACATAATAATGTCACTCCTTCGAAGCTTGTGCCTGCGAAAGCAGGTAGCAGTAATCCATGGTTAACTTTAATCCTGGTCGATTGACTCACAGGTTTTTCGATAAGGCCGCCGCCAACAACGATTTAATTGAGCTGGCCACGAGTAACTCTTGTCCAGAGTGCGCGGGATATGCTAAAATAAATGTATGCGGATAACGCGCCAATGAGATTTAGCGAGTACGATTATGCCTGATAAGGGTCTGGCACATCTAAGAGTCCTGGAACTGTGTAACTTCGTAGCTGGCCCCTATTCTACCAAGCTACTGGCCGACCTCGGCGCCGAGGTGATAAAAATCGAGCCCCCCGGTACCGGAGATGACGCCAGGCGAAGGGGCCCTTTCCTCGAAGATAACCCGCATCCCGAGCTAAGCGGCCTCTTTCTGTATCTCAACACCAATAAACTGGGCGTAACCCTGGATGTGACCACGAATTCAGGGAAAGATATCCTGATAGATTTAATCAAGCAGACGGATATCTTTGTAGAGGACAGACCTCCGGCGATGATGGAGGAGATGGGTCTGACCTATGGAGAACTCAGGAAGCTAAACCCCGGGCTGGTTATGACATCCATCACTCCCTTCGGTCAGACCGGGCCCTATCGAGACTATAAGGCCTATGAACTGAACAGCTACCACGCCGGCGGCGAGGGTTACCTGCTGCCGATCCAGTCGCCCGACCTCAGCCGGGAACCGGTCAAAGGCGGCGGCCGGGCGGGGGATTGTGTTTGCGGGCTGAGCGCCGCTATAGCTACGCTGGCCGCGGCGTACAGGATGGGCGCAACCGGCACGGGGCAGCACATAGACGTCTCAAAGCAAGATGTGCTGATGACCATGGCCCTGCTGGAGGTGGCTATGTTCGCCAATATGGGCATAGTGCGCAACAGGATCAGAAGGCCTCTGCTGATGCCGACACCGATGGAATGCCAGGATGGCTATATCATGATGTCAGCGTTAACAGAACGCGAGTGGGGCTCCGTGGTGGAATTCATGGGGAACCCGGCATGGGCTGAGGATGAGAGGTTCTCCCAGTGGCTGAGTCGCCATTTGTCTGGCGACGAGATAAACCCACATCTACGGGAATTTGTGAAACAATACAAGAAGGAAGAGCTATTCCACCAGCTCCAGGACAATGCTATAGCTGCTGCGCCCGTTAATACCGCCGAGGATTTAGCAAAGTCACCCCAGACGGAGGCACGGGGGTTTTTTGCTGATGTCGATCATCCTAAAGCGGGAAAGCTGAAGCATCCCACCGCTCCTTATAAGCTCTCCCGTACTCCCTGGAAGGCCGAGCGCGCGGCGCCTCTTCTCGGCCAGCACAACGAGTTAATCTACTGTGACCGCCTCGGTTACGATAAGCGTGACCTGGTAGTGATGAGGGAAACCGGGGTTATATAGCAGGCGAGGGCTTCGAATGGACAGATATGCTTTAGATGGTGTCAGGGTAGCTGATTTCTGCTGGCTGTGGGCCGGAGCCTATGCTACCGGACTGCTGGCATTGCTTGGAGCGGAGGTCATAAAGATAGAGAGTATGGCCCGTGTGGACCCTTCGAGGAAAATGACATTAACAATCGGAAAGGCGTTTGAGGGCGTAGACCATTCACCGGTTTTCAACAGTATCAACCTCAACAAGCTATCGGTGAGGCTCAACCTAAAACAGCCCGAGGGAGTTGAACTGGCTAAAAGAATCGTTCAAATCAGCGACGTTGCCAGCGAAAATATGCGCCCCGGCGCTATGGACGGCATCGGGCTGGGATACGAGGTATTGAAAGAGGTCAAGCCGGATATAGTTATGCTGTCCTCCTCGTCCTTCGGGTCCGAGGGGCCCCTGCGGCGGTACGGCGGCTATGCCCCCAGCTTCGCGTGCTACAGCGGCCTGGCGCACCTGACGGGTTACAGCGACGGCCCACCGAACCCGCTTACAGGCTCAACCGATCTCATGAGCGCCGCTACCAGCGCTTTCGCTATCATGGCCGCATTGAACCACAGGCAGCATACCGGCCAGGGACAGCATATCGACATGGCCTCCGTAGAGAGCCTGGCTGTTTTCACCGGCGACGCGCTCATGGAGTACATTATGAACGGCAGGGTGCAGTCCAGGAACGGGAACCACGATAGAATAATGGCGCCTCATAATTGCTATCGCTGCCGTGGCGAAGATAAGTGGGTCAGTATTGCGGTTGCCACGGACGAGGAGTGGCAGGCCCTCTGTAACGCTGCGGGACACCCCGAGTGGGCCAGCGATGAGAGGTTCTCAGATGGATACAGCCGCCGGAAGAATGAAAAGGAACTCGATGACTTGATCGGGGAATGGACGGCTAATTACACCCATTACGAGGTCACCGGGATTTTACAGAAGGCCGGGGTTGCCGCCATGCCCTCGTTCAGCAACGAGGAGATATTCAGCGACCCCCACTTCAAAGCGCGAGAGCTGGCCGTTGAAGTAGAGCATCCGGCGATGGGGAAGCAGGTCGTCCTCGGACCTCCCTGGCGCTTCTCCGAAACACAGGCCAGGGTTGTTAAGTCCGCCCCGACGATAGGTGAGAATAATGAGTACATCTTCGGGGAGCTTTTGGGCATGTCAAGCAAGGAAATAGCCCGGCTGACGGAAGAAGAAATTATCTATTAGGAACGCCCGGAAAGGGACCTCATCCACCGTAGCATCGTGACTCCTGTCACGACAGGGAACCCGCTGCCACAGGAGTGGCAACGCTACACTGAAACCAGCTCGTACTTCATGGTGCCCAACTTGAGCTTCTCCGCCGTTTCAAGCTGTACCAGGCTGCTTGTTTTGTGTATCTTTCCCATGATGTCAGGGGGCTTTACGGAAGTGGAACCGGGGATGATGGGGGCTTGGTCTATTAGATCAAGCGAAGCTTTATCTATTGCTACCGGGTCTAATGAGAACGCTATGCCGATATCCTGAACTACAGGGGTGCCTGAGGCCGCAACGCAGTCGCAAAGCGGCACGACATCCTGGATAAAGTTCACGTAAGCTATCTTACCCCGGTATCCCGCTACTACAGCGGTTGCCGCGTGCCCCAGGTATATCTGAAACGTTTCTTTTGAGCCGGGAGGCCAAACCCAGCAATGAGAAGGGCACATAAAAAGACAGGTGCCGCACGACGAACACTCCGCCACTACTCTCTCGGGCCTGCCATCAACTATCGTTATTGCCCCTGTCGGACATACCTCCGCACACTTGCCGCAGCCGTCGCAGTCGCTTTCCTCGTTGAACTGAGGCATGTTCACATAGTGCTGCGCTCGCTTCGTTTCCCTGGATACACAACCCATTCCAAGATTCTTCACAGCCCCCCCGAAACCCGAAATTTCATGCCCTTTTACATGAGAGAGGACTATCAAACAGGGAGAGTTGAGCAGCAAGGAAGAGGATTTCACTTCCTCAAGCTGACAGTTGCCGATGCGATTAGAAACTGGTATCGACTGCTGCTCATCATCGTCATCCGCAATCACTACGGGAGCACCTACACTAACCTCAGTAAAGCCGTTTTTGGCAGCCGTGCGCAGGTATTTCTCCCTGGTGTCCCTTGCCCCGGGGTAATTAACAACCGTATCGAACAGAAAGGGTTTCCCCCCATTACTCTTGACAATGTCAACCACCTTACGCACAAAAACAGGCCTTATATATCTAGTGTTACCCAGTTCCCCCATATGCAGCTTTATCGCAATGCTTTCACCGCCCGGTATCACATCTTCAAATCCTGACCTGGAAATGAGGCGCCCTAATCCTTCTACGGCATTTATAGATTTTACGTAGCTGAAGAAGAGTACTTCTGACATGGTCTCCCTCCTTTAGCAATAATAATTAATCCGCGTGGGAAACGTTGATTATTCTAACACACGTAACTCCTGCATCCAATCAGGCCACCCTGCCGGATACACGCCTGCCTTGAATTCAAGGCTGAAATGAATTAAACTAAAGTACAGGTAATGGCAAAGGAGCGCATCATGGCGAAGAGCAAGGTGAAGACCCGACCCGGGGAACTCACAAGCGAAGGCATCCGATTTTCAGAGGGTGCCCTTTCTCTTATCAGCGACAGGCTGGGTATACCGATCAGTGAAATCTCTGAGGTTTTAGAGACGCTGGGGCAGGTTGCCCGGGAAACGGGTGATACGGACAGGATTATTAGCGAATACAAGGGTGATAAGTCTGCCCTGATCCAGATACTTCTGGGGATACAAAGAGAAAAACGCTGGCTGCCCAGGGACGTTTTAATATCGGTTTGTGAGAAGCTGGGCGTTCCCATAAGCCAGGCCTATAGAATTGCCACCTTTTATAAAGCCTTCAGTCTGAGCCCACAAGGTCGCCATCAGGTGTCCGTGTGCACGGGAACAGCCTGCCATGTCCGCGGTGCGCCTCGTCTCCTGGATAGAGTGATAGAAGCCATAAACATCAATCCTGGAGAAACCAGCTCTGACCAGAGGTTCTCCCTGGAGACGGTAAACTGCCTCGGTTGCTGCGCTTTGGGCCCGGTGGTTGTGGTTGACGGCGATTACCACAGCAATCCGGCCAAGAAGGAACTCGAGGCGATCGTAAGTGCCTGCGATTAGGTAGCGAAAGGATGTGATTATGGCACGGCTGAAGTCGGCTTCTGATCTAGAGAAAGCAAGACAAAAGATATTATCAAAAAGAGACCTGAACAAACCCTGTATAACAATTTGCTCCGGTACCGGCTGCCACGCTCTCGGCTCCGATAGAGTTTACGAAGCCCTGCTTTCTGAGCTCTCAAAGAACGGCCTCCATAAAAAACTGGACGTGAGACGCACTGGCTGTCACGGTTTTTGCGAGAGAGGCCCGATAGTGGTGATCTTCCCCGAAGAGACTTGCTATCTGGGGGTAAAGCCGGAGGATATCCCTGAGATTGTGAATACTACCCTGGCAGGAAACGGGCTGATTGACCGATTACTCTATGAAGATGCTGACGGGAAGAGGATAGCGCATGAGGGAGAGATTCCTTTCTACAAGCACCAACGGCGGATAGTATTCGGTAGCAACACACTCATTGACCCCAAGAGTATCGACGACTACATCGCACTCGGAGGTTATTCTGCGCTGGCCAAGGTTCTTCTCGAGATGAGTCCCGAGGAGGTACTGGATATAGTGAAGCGCGCTAACCTCAGGGGGAGGGGTGGCGGTGGATTCCCCGCAGGGGCTAAATGGGAAACCACTCGCAACGCACCGGGGGACATAAAATATGTCATCGTCAACGCAGACGAAGGCGACCCCGGCGCATTTATGGATAGAAGCTTGCTCGAGGGCAATCCCCACAGCGTACTGGAAGGTCTCATTATAGGTGCCTATACCATTGGCTCGCATGAAGGTTTTGTCTACGTGCGACAGGAATACCCGCTTGCGGTGAGTAACCTCTCCCTGGCCCTGAGTCAGGCGCGCAAGTACGGACTTCTGGGCAAGAACATACTTGGTTCCGGCTTCGATTTCGACGTTACCATACATCGAGGGGCCGGAGCTTTCGTGTCCGGAGAGTCCAGCGCACTAATGACCGCTATCGAGGGAATGGTGGGCGAGCCTAGGCCGAAGTACATCCGCACGGCGGTCAGTGGTATCTGGGATAGGCCGAGTAATCTAAACAATGTGGAGACCTGGGCAAACGTGCCTCTGATAATCAATAAGGGTGTCGACTGGTTTACGGGTATCGGGACCAAAGGCAGCAAGGGGACGAAGATATTTTCCCTTGTGGGCAAGGTGAACAATACCGGTCTTGTGGAAGTGCCAATGGGGATGACCCTCAGAGAGATCATCTACACCATAGGTGGCGGTATCCGCCAGGGGAAGAAATTCAAGGCGGTCCAGACAGGAGGGCCCTCCGGCGGATGCCTTCCGGAAAGCCTGATTGACCTTCCCGTTGATTTCGATGAGCTAACAGAAGCGGGCTCCATGATGGGATCGGGCGGTATGATCGTAATGGACGAGGATACCTGCATGGTCGATGTGGCCAAGTATTTCCTCCATTTCCTCGCCGATGAGTCCTGCGGCAAGTGTGTACCATGTCGGGCAGGCCTGGAGCAAATGGTCAACATACTGGATAGAATTTGCAACGGGGACGGCGAGTCAGGTGATATCGAGCTACTTGAGGAGATATGCGAGGTGGTCCGGGATGTCTCCCTATGCGCTCTGGGGCAGACAGCACCTAACCCGGTACTCAGCACTATCAGGTACTTCCGGGATGAATACGAGGCGCATATCGAGGAAAAGCGCTGCCCTGCCGGTGTCTGTAAAGCCCTGATCTCATATTTCATCGATCCGAGCAAGTGCACCGCCTGCGGGATATGTCTCAGGAACTGCCCGGTAGAAGCGATCAGTGGCGGCAAGAACCTTGTCCACATCATCGACCAGGAAAAGTGCACCAAGTGCAATACTTGCTTCGATGTGTGTCCGACACGTTTCTCTGCCGTGGTGAAAATCTCTGGTGAGCCAGTACCGGTAGCGCCCCCTCTTGGCACCGAGGTAGTGCGCAAGAAAGGAAAGCAGGAATGAGCAAAGTGCGCTTGAACATTGATGGCAAGAATATTGAAGCAGAAGAGGGAATGACTATCCTCGAGGCGGCCCGTGACGCCGGTATTCATATCCCGACCCTCTGCTACCATGAGAAACTGGCTCCTTATGGTGCCTGCAGATTCTGCACTGTGGAGATATCAAAGAAAGGAAAGACCAGGCTAGTCACTTCTTGCGTATACAATGTTGAGGATGGGCTGGTTGTTAAGACAGATTCCCCCAAAGTTACTAAGATGCGTAAAATGCTCCTGGAGTTGATGCTGGCCTCCGCTCCGGTTCTCTCCGAACTCGCAAGCCAGTATGGTGTGGACAAACCGAGGTTCAAATCTGAGATAACTCAGTGCATACTGTGTGGACTATGCGTTCGCTATTGCGCCGAAGTTAAAGGGGCCAATGCCATAACCTTTGTTGGCAGGGGCGTGAACAGGCGTGTAGCATTTATCGATGGAGTGGTCTCTACAGGGGTCTGCATGGATTGCCGCGAGTGCTTCAGCGTTTGCCCAACGGGTAAGATTCCCCGGGAAACGGATGGCGCTTCCTTTGAAGGCATCACTGTCCAGGATGTTCTCGCCGGCATGCAGCGTAAATAGTCACTATATAATCGTAAAAACTGTTCCAGTCTGAAGCACTGAGCAGGCTTTTACTACAGTTTCATACCTTCAACGAAACATTAGACTCGCTAACACCGGGAAAGGACTTAACCGACAAAACTATTAATAGTAGATATAGTCGCTTACGATATATTAACAGTACGTGTATAATAAGCAGCATACATCCTTTCATATCCAGGATAGAAAGGGGGTGATTCAAGATGCGCGAAAACGATATCGTGAGGGAGGTGAACGCACTAACCGTCATGCCCCTGCCCGTGAGAATTCCTATTTCATGGTATGATACTCTGCCCAAGGTTTTACCGCTGATAAGATGGTCTACTGAACAGACCAGGTTCTTTATGGCCGAAGAACTAATCGATATTTTTCTTCAGAAATGGAAAAAAATCTTAATAAGACGAGAAGGAGATCACGTCTGGCTGCATTTGGGGGGTGTAGCGTGCTATGAAGTCATACCGAATTTCATAAGGGGGGTTAAGTACAGGATTGATTCCAGCGATGGGGAAATCATCGAAAAAGGTGGAAATGCAGCTTTGATAGAGCATTGGCGCAGGTGTATTGATGAACTCGGGCCTCTTGACGATCAAGGTGTTTTAGCGGCCCGAGATGAGATTTTAGGTATCATTCGACCGGAAATATGGAATGAGGAACTCGGCAAGTCCTGGAGTTCCGCCGCTGAAAGAGCACACGTGAATTTTGGCAAGATTCGACCTATTATTAAGAAGTGGGTTGTAAAATATCAGGACCGGTGCAATCTTGATGAGCCCTTCGGGGGCAGGCTCTCAGCAGAGAGATATGCTGCTCCAGACAGTGGAATAGTTTAGCAATAATATTTAGTATTCAGCGTCCCGGCAATAATCTGAAATATTTCGGGGACAGGATTAAAAAACCGTGAAGGGCGCGGGGAGGATAAAGCTCCGTGCCCTTCATTATTATCCCAACCGGCCCCGCCGCAGCGGCATAGCTAACAATAGCCGCTTCCATAGCACCAATACATCAGGTGAAAATGCGGAAATAGCCACAGTAGTCTTGGCAGCCACCATAGTATATGATAATATCTCACGTACTCGAACGAAACAGGCGAGGCAGGTTGCTATGGAAAATATAATCATAAGAAGAGGCAGGCTCGAAGACGCTCAGGACTTCTCGGAACTCGCATTACACACCGGCCCGGAGCTGCTGCCCGCTCTATTCGGTGCAAATGTAAAGGATGTGTGGACTAAGGCATTCCGCCATCCAAGGAGCTGTTTTAGCTACGAGCATTCACACTTCATAGAAGTTAACGGGAAAACAGAGGGAATGGCCCTGGCATACAGCTATGATCGGAAGAGGAAAGAGGAGATTCGCAGCCTTCTTCTGATATTGAGATATCTGAAATGGGGCATTCTCAAACAAATAGCCTATCTGAGCAGATCAGGGGCAATTATAGCGCAGATTGACAAGGGCGATTACTACATCAGCAATATTGCGGTTTACCCCGACCTCAGATGCCGGGGATACGGAACGAAGCTCCTTGAAATTCTCGAGGGCGAAGCTAAGGCAGCAGGTTGCACAAGGCTGGTATTGGATGTCGAGACCGACAACGAAAAGGCAGTCAGGCTGTACGAGAGGACCGGCTACATTATTGAAATGAAATCGCCGGTATTACGTACCAGGGAGCGTGACTTCGAGTTCTTCAAGATGGTTAAAGATATAGCAGTAAGTGAATGAACCAGAGCAAATCGTTGTCGGAACCAACACGGGCAGGTTGGCCGACGTTGGCCAACCTGCCCGCCGAGTTCTTCTGAACGAGCAAAGACAGCGCGTTTTGAACTTTGAACATTCGACGGCGTTTAGAATTTGGGAATCAGTGCTTAGTATTTCTGAACTTCGCCTGATGCAGAAAGAAGAATCATGATCATTACAGCAGTAAATCCCACAACGGGGGAAACGCTAAAACAGTACGAGGAAACGACGCCGGAAGAGTCCAGGAGCGCCATCGAGAAATCACACCAGGCCTACCTTAACTGGCGAAAAACAAGCTTCGCTGAACGGGCAAGCCTGATGAAGCAAGCCGCCCGGATTATCCGGGATAAGTCGGAGGACTACGCAAGGTTGATGACGGAAGAGATGGGCAAGCCGATCGGGAGTGGAAGGGCAGAGGCGGAGAAATGCGCCTGGGGCTGCGAATACTATGCGGAAAACGCCGGGCAGTTCCTGCAGCCCGAACTAATTAAGACTGACGCAGGTAAGTCTTTTGTCACATTTCAACCGTTGGGGGTTATACTTGCGGTAATGCCCTGGAACTTCCCGCTCTGGCAGGTCTTCCGCTTCGCTGCTCCCGCACTTATGGCGGGCAATACGGCCATTTTAAAGCACGCCTCCAATGTGCCGGGGTGCGCTCTGGCTATAGAAGATATCTTCCTTAAAGCTGAATTTCCCGAGAACATCTTCAGGACTCTCCTGCTCAGCAGCGACCGGGTTGAAGCAATTATCGAGAACCCGCTGGTCAGGGCGGTCACCCTCACCGGCAGTACGGAAGCCGGCAGGGCAGTCGCCAGGAAGGCGGGTGAAATGATTAAGAAGACCGTTCTGGAGCTGGGCGGCAGCGATCCCTATATCGTCCTGGAAGATGCTGACCTCGAGACCGCCGTGCCAACGTGCGTTACAAGCAGGCTTACCAATTCCGGGCAGAGCTGCATCGCTGCCAAGCGGTTCATAGTAGTAGAATCGTTGCGGGAGCGGTTCGAGGAACTCCTGGTACAGCGTATGCTCGCCGTGAAGATGGGAGACCCTATGGAAGAAGACACCGATGTAGGGCCCCTGGCCCGTCGTGACCTCAGGGACAATCTCCACCGGCAGGTGCTCACCAGTATTGATAAAGGGGCAAAGTGCCTCATCGGCGGCACGATCCCCACAGACAGGGGGTTCTTCTATCCCCCTACCGTTCTTGCCAATGTCAAGAGTGGTATGCCCGCATATGACGAGGAGCTTTTCGGGCCGGTAGCGTCCATTATCCCGGTCAGGGACGAGGAGGAGGCAATCAAGGTAGCGAACGATTCCCGATTCGGCCTGGGCGCAGCCGTGTTCACCAGGGACACTGCAAAAGGGGAGAGGATCGCAGCAAATGAGATCGAATCGGGCTGCTGCTTCATTAACGCCCTTGTGAAGTCGGATCCGCGTCTGCCATTCGGCGGCGTGAAGGAGAGCGGGTATGGCCGCGAGTTATCCCACTACGGGATAAAGGAATTCGCGAACATCAAGACCGTTTACCTGAGCGATACCACTCCACCGTAGCGGCGCCAGTGCAGCGATTAACACCGAGACCGTTTCAGACATAACGGCAGCAAATAAAGCGATGGCCCTAGCCCAATCACACCTCAGGCCAGCATTGCCAAACCAATCGCGTATTCGCTGGCAAGGTAGCCTATTTTGCAAGGTTATCACCGCTATACACACCATGTCACCCCCACCTGCTATAGTGCTGACACCTTACGGACATCATGTAAGCGGACAAACATAAAACAAGGGTAAGCACCATTCTCAACGGCACATCCTACGTATTATTGTAGTGTAGAATTGGCATCTTATATTAATCGCCAGGGAATGAGAGGGAATTATGAGTGATTCAACAGAGGAACTCTACAATCTATATCCTGAAGAGGATAAGAACGCTTTCTTCCACGCCTACATCTACATGAAGTACATCGACCACTTCATCCACCATGCGTTCCAGGCTTCCGGTCTCCCCACCAAGGAACGAACGGAATTCCCCAAGGAGGAGGGCATCGACGAGATGCTCAAAATGGCTATAAGGGAAATCGGAGACGCGGCGGGGAGCTACGAGACCAACATTTATCATGGCAAGGTGGTGAACCTGAAGGACGCTATCCAACTTGTAACCCAGAAAGAGGACTTATCCCTGATCACACCCGAGCAGGTAATCCCCTTCAAGATAGCCAAGGACATCATCCTTAACAACCCCGAGTCAATTGCTCTGGGAGAGTGTGCCTGCCGCGCCGTTTCCCAGAATCCCTGCCTGCCCATGGACGTATGTATGTTCGTCGGTGACCCCGGTGCTTCCTTCATCGCCGACCAGAACCCCAAGTTCCGCAAGATATCTCAGGAAGAGGCAGTCGGCATACTTGAAGCGGAACACGGGCGGGGCCATGTCCACTGCGCCTACTTTAAGAGAGAGATGGGCAACAGGTTCTTCGCCATCTGTAACTGCTGCAGTTGCTGCTGTGTGGGAGTACAGATGTGGAATATACTTGAAGGGACAATTCCCATCCTTGCACCCTCGGGCTATCTTGCCCGAATAGGCGATTATTGCAACGGATGCGGCGAATGCATCGACGCCTGCCACTTTAAAGCGCTCAGCCTCGACGAAGATGAGCAGAAGGCCGTCGTCGACGCCGCGAAGTGCATGGGCTGCGGCGTCTGCGAGGATATCTGCTCGATCGGGGCCATCACACTTGTCAGGGAATCATCGAAGGGTGAGCCCATGGACATAGAGGAATTGATGAGCCAGGAGAGATAGCCGGGAAGAGTTCACCCCCGGCAGACCCGTTGGTGGGGGAATTAGAATAGAACCGTTCTAAAGCATACCAGGTGCAAATTTTACACCTGTGTTTGAAAAACGTTGCAAACTTCTCCTTCGGCAAATCATCCATGCCTTCCAGCTTTCAATAAACCAAACATTTCTCTCGATAAACATTAGTACGTACGCCTAGAATTAATACCTGACGGCCTCCCGCCTGCTTCGGCTCGATTATCCGTATCCCGATACCAAAACTACTGGGCTTCCTATTACCCTGGCTACTCATTATGCACTCGAATACGTTATTAACAAACTGTTGGGAAAGGCATGAAAAGTGAAGATTGGGAGGAAAAGTGAACAAAAGTTAAGTGCGGATAGTTGCAAAATGTGGTATAATCAGCGCACCTCAGACTATCGAATCTCTTTTTGACGATATCCCTCAAGTGACAGCTACTCATGCCTCGAGTTATGCCCGCGCCTGAATGCAGCTACCATTATTAAGCTGCGGCTCAAAAAGACAAAGCGGCAGCAAATGTATTATACGCGGCATTGGCATATAAGCCTTATTGCAAATGATGAAACAGGGCCAGAGGAGGCCAGCATGATTAGGCATATGAAGAAAGCAGGGATACCTCTGGTTCTAGTTGCGTCTCTGCTGATCTCCGTTATACTTCTTTCCCCACCTGCATCCGCCGATTTCGTCAGCCCCGACGGCTGGGGGGCCCAGTACCCCATTCCCTGTGAGAGTCTTCATGATATTTGGGGCAGTTCTGGCTCAGATGTCTTCGCCGTTGGAGAATATGGTACGATCTACCATTATGATGGTACCTCTTGGAGTTTTATGACTAGTGGCTCTAACGAGGGACTTATTGGCGTCTGGGGAAGCTCGGCCTCCGACGTCTTCGCCGTTGGATATTCGGGCACCATCCTCCACTATGATGGCACCACCTGGAGTCCGATGACGAGCGGTACAACGCAGGATCTACGTGCTGTATGGGGCACTTCTCCCTCCAATGTCTTTGCCGTTGGAGGGTGGTGGGACGGCGCCAATAACCATGGCATTATCCTGTACTACGATGGAGACAGTTGGAGTGTGATTACTAGCGACCTAACATACCAACTGGAAGGAATCTGGGGTAGTTCTGACTCCAATATTATTGCTGTAGGGTCGTTTGGCAACATAATTCGCTACAATGGTAGTTCCTGGGCACCTATGAGCAGTGGTACAACAAACACTCTCGTGGGTGTGTGGGGTACATCCACAACCAACGTATATGCGGTGGGCATCAATGGCACTATCATCAGCTACAATGGTAGCGCCTGGTCTCCAATGAATAGTGGGACAACGGACATTCTCATGGGCGTATGGGGTACATCCGCAACCAATGTTTACGCTGTAGGAGGAGGTAATAATGGTACCATTCTCCAATACAACGGAACTACATGGGAGACGATGAGTGCTCATCCCGATGGCATGTGGTTCTGGGAAGTGTGGGGCAGTTCCTCCGATTTTATCATAGCCGTAGGAATGCATGGCGCTGTCCTTCGCTTAGATGGTAACACTTGGATCTATATGAACGGCACCAGAGAAGATCTTAGAGATGTATCCGGCTGCTCACCCTCCGCCGTCTTTGCAGTTGGGGACAACGGCACTATTCTTCACTACGATGGTAATAACTGGACTGAGATGAGCAGCGGCACTACAGAGGACCTATGTGGAGTCTGGTGTTCCTCTTCCACGTATGTCTTCGCCGTAGGGGATAAGGGCACAGTACTGCACTATGACGGTATTACCTGGAGCCCAATGAGCAGCCCCGATCCAGGGAATGTTTATCTAAAACAGATATGGGGGTCATCTTCCACTGATATCTTCGCTACAAGCGGGGGGAGCACTATCTACCACTACAATGGCAGTACCTGGAGCCAGATGGATAGTGGCACCACATACGGTATTAACGATTTATGGGGTACCTCCTCTACAGATGTTTACGCTGTGGGCGATTCCGGCACTGTTCTGCACTACAATGGCAGCATCTGGAGCCCGATGAATACTGGCACCACAGCTGACCTCAACAGTTTATGGGCCACAGCTTCATCCGATGTGTTCGCAGTGAGCAGTACCGGCACTATCATGCACCATGACGGCAGCGCGTGGGACTCGACGAGCAGCCCCATAGAGCTATACGGGGTCTGGGGCAGTTCTCCCACGGATGTTTTTGCCGTTGGGCGCAGGGCTGGGGGGTATTGGGGGGTGCTACACTATGACGGAATCAGCTGGACCGAGATGACCACTCCTCCATCGACCCACTACTTATGGGGAGTCTGGGGCAGTTCATCCTCTGATGTATTCGCGGTAGGCCAATGGGCCTATGTGCTGCATTATCTAGAGTATAGTCCGCCTACACTAACCTCACTTAATCCTAACCAGGGTGCTCAGGGTGATACCATAGCTGTCACCATCACGGGCGACCATTTGACTGGAGCCACATCCATTGAGTTCGGCTCAGGGGTAAACGTAAATAGCTTCACCGTCGATACATCTACACAGATAACCGCCAACATTTCTATTGATGCGGGCGCCCTCCTTGGGCCAAGGGATGTTTCAGTTACCACACCTGGCGGTACTGCTACACTTACAGATAGCTTCACCGTGTATGCTCCTCCCCAGGCGAATTTCACCGCCGACAGAACCGCGGTTATTGTCGACCAGAGCATCCAGTTCACCGATACCTCATCCGGCGGTGTCGCCCCGCTCAGCTACCAGTGGGACTTCGACTACGATGGCGTCACACTCGATAACGACAGCGAACTGCCCAACCCATCACATTCCTATCCTGCCACCGGTACCTATACAGTCGCTCTCAAGATAACCGACAGCGCTTCCAATACCCATACTGAGATCAAGACCGACTACATCTCGGTCAACAACGCACCACAGGCGGATTTCTCCGCTGACATGACCGCGGTGATTGTCGACCAGGGCATCCAGTTCACTGACAGCTCAACCGGCGGTGTCCCTCCGCTCAGCTACCAGTGGGACTTCGATTACGACGGCGTCAAACTCGATAACGACAGCGACTTTCCCAACCCATCGTATTCCTACCCCTCTACTGGCACCTATACTGTCGCCCTCAAGATCACCGACAGCGCCTCCAATTCCCATACGGAGACCAAGACTGATTACATCTCAGTCACCAACGCTCCACAGGCGGATTTCTCCGTTGACAGGACCGCTGTGATTGTCGACCAGAGCGTCCAGTTCACCGACACATCATCCGGCGGTGTCGCCCCGCTAAGCTACCAGTGGGACTTCGATTACGACGGCGTCACCCTGAATAACGACAGCGACCTGCCCAACCCATCACACTCCTACCCTGCTGCAGGCACCTATACAGTAGCACTCAAGATAACCGACAGCGCCTCCAATTCCCACACGGAGATCAAGACCGACTGCATCTCGGTAACCAACGCTCCCCAGGCGGATTTCTCCGCCGATATGACCGAGGTAATTATCAACCAGGGCATCCAGTTCACCGACAGCTCAACCGGCGGTGTACCTCCGCTCAGCTACCAGTGGGACTTCGATTACGACGGCATTAACCTCGATAACGACAGCGACCTCTCTAACCCTTCACATACCTACCCCGCTACGGGTACCTATACCGTCGCCCTCAAGATCACCGACAGCGCCTCCAACTCCCATACGGAGATAAAGACCGATTATATCTCGGTTTCTCAACCACCCACTATAAATATCACTAATCCCAACGAAGGTAAGCAGGGAGAGTCAATTGATGTTACCATTACAGGTACTAATTTTACTGGTGCCACATCAACCGATTTCGGCTCAGAGATAACAGTCAACAACTTCACCTGTCACAGCTCCACCGAGATAACGGCCAATATATCCATTGACCCTTGCGCTACCGTCGGGGAAATGGATGTATCTGTTACAACCCCCTGGGGAACAGCTATCCTGACAGCAGGCTTTATCATCAATTACAATACGCCCACCGGCTCGACTGTAGTCGTAGAGTTAACCGAGGTTGCTGTCACAGTTACCTTCCCTGAAGTAACAACCGCTGGGTGTACCTACTTAATTACATATGCAGATCCCTTACCTGAATGGGACCCCGTGCCTGATGGGTATCAGATTATCGGCGGCGGACCTGGTTGCGATGTGGTCTACGGTGAGATTAAAACCACCGCCTCATATTCCGGGCCCGTAACTGTAGAGTCCGGGTACGATCCTTCCTGCGTGTCTAACGTGGACGCTATAAGAATTTTCTACTGGAACGGCTCCGACTGGATCGACGCCAATGCGGAGATATTT
>Ga0180431_10000991_pt1 | contig 39725 bp, 34 predicted proteins | sample SS_ome_11_FD_132459 | JGI IMG/M metagenome (GOLD analysis project Ga0180431, IMG submission 132459) | Hypersaline lake sediment archaeal communities from the Salton Sea, California, USA - SS_1_MS_1 metaG | ecosystem: Environmental > Aquatic > Non-marine Saline and Alkaline > Hypersaline >... | reverse complement strand
CTTCCTTCTCTCAGAAAGCCCGGAAAAGTTACTTCTGCTTGGCTCCACCACTCGCAAGGACTCTTAGGAGCAACAGTACCAGACATTAGAACAATGTAACCATCTTGCCCATGTTCCTCCCTAATAGCGTCAGCAAGAGCCTGAGCGGCCTTAGTGCGTTGTGCATTAGGAGACTTAACGCGAGATGATTCATCGAACACGACGCCTTGTGGAGCCGGATCACCTGGAGTCCAAGTCTTCATACGCTTAACAAGACCTTGGTAAGTGAGCATCTCGACATTCAGACTTGGATCAATTTCCCACTTAATAAATTCACGCTCTACTGCATTCAAACCAGAACGCGGACCAACCCAGAACCAATTCTTGGCGTCAGAAAGCTCCATTGCAGAAATGGCAGACAAGCTCTTGCCGACCCCCATCGAAGCGGCCAAAATAACCGTTCGATAGGTAAGAATATGGTCAGCTAAATCCTTCTGATGCTCATACAACGAACGAGGATACTCATGCCTAATCAGCGGAAGGTCAAACCACTCAAAGATATTTTCGCCCATCAGGTAGCGTAATTGAATAGTATTGCGTCGGCAATTATCAACTCGCCAACATTTCTTCGGAGGGTCATCGAATCCAAGCCATTTTGCACCTTTTAGACATTTAATTTCATCCTTTAGTGCAAAAGGACTACTAATAAATTCAATGTGATTCTCAGTGACCTTTAGCTTCACAGGCATCTTAACAAGCTTGCCGCGCTTATTAGGAACCTTTAGGGTGAGATTAGCATACTTAGGATACATCAAATTCTTCCTCCACCAATTCGGTAGCTGATTTCCTGTAAGGTTTTCTTGACTTCTTCACTACATGCTTTAGTAAAGGCACCGTGAAAATCTCGTTTGCTTCCTACAAAGTAAACCAGACTCACGCCACGAAACTTGGTTTCAATTGAAATATGTGGAACCCCCAAAACTTCGATGAGTTCGACCATATCCAGCTCATCCATTGCAACTAGAACGCCAATATGAGTCAAGACATCAGCATATCCAGGTTTTAGTTTATCAACCAGAGATGTGTAATGCTTCAAAGAACCGATAGACCCATCAACATCTCGCAGTGGGCTCTTATCGAGACATTGTTCAAACACTTCTGCCAATGTCTTGAGGTCTACGATAGGATGTGTAATGACCGCCACACTCAAAGCTTCACCTGAAAGTCACCTGTTTCCCAGGCCCTGTCAAAATCTTCCATAGCTCTTTCTGGGCTTTCCCCGTAACCATAAATTCGGGCAACTATATCTTCTTCAAAGATATCTTGCGCAACTTTTTCATCCTCTAAACCACCAACACAAGCCCATTGGTCGCCATCAAAATAAATGAAGGACCTGTATAGATTAGCTGGACGAAGTCTTTGAAACAGGATGGCCTGGCGTAATTTTTCAGTTTCTAGTTTAGCTTCTATCAATGCTTCATCCATAATTTACTCCTAGTAATTTTGCCAGCTTTTCAGCTTTTTGTTCTATATCACGTTGCTCTTCTTCTGAGCGTAATGGTGCTTTATTAATAGTTATTTTAGAATCGCCATCTTTAATGGACCATTGAAATGCCACACCTTCATAAACAGGTTCTGGGAACTTAGATAAGGCTATAGCAGCAAATTCAATAGGTTGAGATGGATCGTCGAGATCATATAGCATACAATCCGCATATTTAGTCTTGACACTATTAACAACTCCTTCGAATCTCAATTAAATTTCCTCCAATCCCGGATAAACTGTTTAACCTTTCGGAACTTCCTGTTGTATTTCTCCTCAAAGATAAAATCAAAAGGCTCAATCTCGTCATCCATTAGATAATAACCGTTATCCAAAGCTTTGCCAAGAAGATTCATTGCTTGGAGAAAGGTCACTTTTTTATCATTTAGCAAGTTGTCAAGTTGCGTTGTTTCTTTACGAGTAAGTTCCAGTTCTTCGACTACATCATCACGTAATTCTGCAATTGCTTCTTCATGGTCTCGGGAATCAACAATGTCCTTGAACATGTTTCTAGTAATTTCAACAGCTTTATCTTCCAAGTCTCTAACTCCTTAATGTTAGTTCTCGTTTCAACGTCGGCCACCAGCAATATTGCTTGTAACCTTACCAACTCCACGAGCGTTAATTTCCACTGACTCAGCGGTATGAAATTGCTTGGTTATCACAATTTAGTCTGTGTGAGAGGATTCGAACCTCCGACCTCAGCGCCCCAAACGCCGCGCTCTAGCCAAGCTGAGCTACACACAGAAAATGGCGGGTATGGGTGTTGATCCCATCATCCAGAGCTTATGAAACTCCGGTGAGCACCGGCTCACCCGCGATATGAGACCCATTACCGGGTCTCTTTGTTTAACGCTCACGTCCGCGAGTATCTTCCTCTGTATCGTCCGGACTGAGGAATTTTGTCACACGCTTTATGACTTCTTCGACAGATGGTTCAGTCGTGAACGGGGCCTTGCACTCCTTTACAACGGACACATGCCAGCTTCCCTTCTTATTCTTGGCGTATCGAACACCTAGCGTTGCAGGAATAGGTCCATGTGGATCAGTTCCCTGTTGCTCGGCTGCTTCAGCGTTGAGCGGCAAATACGGATAAAGAGTCGGGCCAATTTTACGAGCAGATTTATTACAGAAGAACATCTCGTAAAACTGACACGTAGTCCGCTCATAGACCAGGAAAGAGGGGCCATAGAGGCACCCCATTTCTCCCTTATCGCCGCGAGATACGATGTCCTTATATTCCTCCGAGTGCATATCAGTGCTGACAACAACATTCTCAGAATCAGTAACATCCATAGCCTTAGCCCTCATGGCAAAGACAAGAATATCAATCTCATCACCTAGGTCAACAATTTCGTCCCCTGCTTGAGGAATGCCATAATGACCAGGAGCAACGGCTCCGGTATCAATGAATCGTCCTTTTGTATACAGTTGAATACGCCCAAGAAAATCTCCAACCTTGGAAATTTGCTGTAGTTCAGAAGGCGAAACAGTCGTACAGGGAAGAGAGGTGTAATCGTTCTTAACAAGTTCGTTACTCATAAGTTTTCCTTTTTCTAAGTTTTCCCTTATTTAGGTTTTCTTTTTTTCTAGCTAGGGATTTTTTCACTTTTTCAACATACTCTTTTTGAGAGACACTATCTTGATGTGTCACCCAGTCTAGTGCCTTGTTCCAAATGTCTTCAGGTGTATCTTCGTCTAAAATTAGAAGTCGGCCCGCGACTCCAGTTTCACGTTCACGTAAAATTTGACGGAGTGATCTTAGTGAGGGCTTTAACTTGAATTCAGTTTGGATTTTTTCATTAGTTTCAAATAGCAGGGCTTCGCTAATTAGTTTTAGTTTGCGATCTACATAACTTTGAAATTCTTGTGTGCTATATTCTAAGCAGAAATCGACACACTCTTTTTGAACCTCAACGGGTAATTTAGCCATTGCCAATTGAGATTTTAGTGATGTTTTACTTATACGCTCGGCTACCTCCTCGTCTAGTCTGTTTAAAGAAAGAATTTTACGTACCCAATCTACTGGCTTTGATATTGCTGAAGCGAGACGATATAAGTCAAGAGATGGGTCTTTTAACAAAAGCAATTTTAAGTGTTTGGCGAATTCATATTTACTTGTAGGAATAAAAGAAGAGTTCATTTTTATCTGCATTATCAAGCAGTCAGAGTCCGTAAGATCAAGCACCTTACATGGAACCTCCTTTAAATTAAGTTGTACGGCACACTCTAGTCGGTGCATTCCGTCAACTAATTCGAACCGGGCTCCTTTTTTCCTGACGATTAAATCTTGCAAAATACCGCTGTCCTTGATAGAATCCCTTAGGGCAAGAAAATCTATGCTCCAAGTTTTCACTGGGCGAAGAAGAACTTTAGGTTGGTCTATCAATTTGCGGTCAATGTTCATGCTAGTATTATAACAAAAACCCTGAAAAAGTCAATACTAAAAACAGGTAGGAAAAAAAATTTTTTTAACTAACCAAAATTGGGGGCACGTTAAAAATACGCCGCAAACTCTCTATATAGAGTTTCTTCACTTTTCTTTTTATTTACTTTTCTCACATATGTAACTTTTCTATTTTTTCAACAAACCCCCTATAATAAGTAATAACTACTAAAGAGGGGTTTGAAAAAGATTAAAGAGGGGTACTCCAATTGACGTAAGATCTTACCACACAAGAACTTACGTCAATTTATCTTTCTCTCTTTTTTTACCTCACACCTCCACTAGAAGGGGAAAGTCATTTTTTTTGTTTTCTCTTTTTCATTCAACTAGTACCTCATAGGTGGGGCACTTATTCGCGCACCCCTCAAAGGAGTTAAAAAACAAAACCGGCCTTTTTTGGGCATTTTTCGTCATTTTTCGGGGGGTTTGTTGAGCTTCAAATGACATGTTTTTTGCTCTTTTCCATCCCGTTTTGTCTTTTTACTCTTGACAAACCATCCTTCTCATTATATAATTGTGGTATTATTTGCAAACTAAGGAGATATGTTTTGTTAAAAATTCGCGAAGCTGTTGCTAATTTTTTGAGAAATACTGCTGACCAGAATAAGACTCTAGTTAGCTGGTGGCACCCTGAACTTGAAACCCAGGTTCAAGTTCTAAGTAATACTGGTGAGAAAACTGACTTTGGCGGATTCACCAAAGATGGCGACACTTGGTGGCATATTCGTTGGCCTAAAAATGGAAAGACTACTCCTACTTGGAAGCCTAAGACTCAAACATTTGATCTCTCTAAGTACGCTGAATCTATTGGGACATCTGGGTGGAATTGGGAAGACCACACAAGCGAATTTGTGTGCTTTGATCTGGATAGTGTCGAAAACCACGCAGAAGGACTCTCAGATTCAGAGCTTAATGAATTCATAGAAAAGGGCGCAGCCTGTGATTATGTAGATGTTTTCTCTTCCACTAGTGGGAAAGGTATTCATTATTATGTTCGCTTTGACCCTGAAAGTTTACCGCCGTCTGCCAATAGAGTTGAACACAAGACAGTAGCTCATTATGTTCTTAGTAAGCTGAAGCAGGATATAGGCGATAATCTAATAGCTAAACTTGATGTCTGCGGTAACATTTTCTGGATTTGGTCCAGAAGAATGACAGATAAAAGCTACCAACATCTTAGCTCCGCAACACGTTTACTCCGATATGATGAAGATTTTGTCGACGGCTGGAAAGAAAAAGCTGAGGTGGTGAAAACTCCGTACACCACAAAGAGAATCATAACCTCTTATTTCGGTTCTGCCAATCTCAGTAAAGAGCATACAAAAATTGCCAATGCTCTTTCTAAAAGCGGCTATAGTTTTGCATATGACCAGTCTGAAAAACGTATAACAACCCATACAAAAGCGCTGCAAGAATTATCTAAGAGTATGGATAATTTCGTAGGGGCCTTCACTACAAAATCAACCGGAGCGGACACAAAGCAGAATTGTTTCATGTTTCCAGTGGATAATGGCGGGTTCACTGTTTTTCGTTTTGGCAATGTTAAAGAAGATTTTCCATGGAAGGAATCTAAAAACAAAAACTGCTATTGTATGTTCAACAGTCCTATGGACCCAGTTGAGACCTTTCTACACTTTAATTTAGAGCATCAACCCAAACATAGTTCCAGGAAGGAGAGATTCTGCGCTGATTGTTTTGAGTCTCTTATCGATGCTCTTAAATTTCTGGGCTGTGACCATTTCCTAGATGAAAGTATTAAGGAGTTTGTAGACAAGTTTTATATTGAATTGGTTCCTACCACTTCTGATTCACTGAAAATTTGTGTTGATTCACAATATAAGGAAGCGATTAAAAATCGTGGATTTCAGGAATACTCAAGAGGGCATTTCAAATCTAAGGTTTTGAAATACAAACACAACAGATTTGGTGTCTATAAAGATAATAAAAAGGATCGCGACGCTCTCCTCAAAGATGATCAAATTATTGAAGTTGAAGGCTTGGAACATATAGCTAGGCACACAAAACAACAGGCCATTTATGGAGTAGACTCAACTCAAGAGGGTCAATGGTGGGTTGGCTCAGATATTCCTGGAGAAGGACATAGATTTTGTAGAGTTAGAGGTGATAATGATGTTGTAAAAGTTCTACAGTCTGAATATCCAGGAATGTCTGTAGAAACCGCTAAGATTATTTGTGGTGATTTGATAAAAAACCCATGGCTCATAACTTGTGTACCATTTCAACCTGAGTATAGCAGAGCTAAGCAGTGGAATATGAGTGCCCCAAAGTTAGTTTTTAAGCCAGCCAATTTGGATGATTGTGAGCAAGCAACCCATCCTACTTGGGATAAGATTTTTTCGCATTGTGGTCAAGAGCTAGATGAAGTTTTAAAAGACCAACCATGGTATGGTCGCTGGGGACTCCATACAGGTAAAGAATATCTAACAGCTTGGACTGCTTGTATGCTATTCGAACCAGACAAAAAACTACCGTATCTATTTCTTCATGGCAACCAAGAGACAGGAAAATCTTCTTTTCACGAAGCCATACGTCTTTTGATACAGGGAGGTGTTGAAGAGGGGTCGCGGCCCTTAACCAACACAAGCTCTTTCAATGGGCAACTAGAAGGAACTGTTTTAGTATATATCGAGGAAATAGATTTGTCAAGAAAAAAGCAACAGCAGAATATAGCGTATGAAAGGATCAAGGACTGGACAGTTAGCCCTTATCTATCTCTAAGGCACATGTATCGACCACCATATTTTGTCAAAAACTATTTGCATTTTGTTCAGGTTGCCAATCAAGTTAGTGCTTGCCCTATTGATCAAGATGATACCAGAGTGACAGCTTTATTGGTTCCACCGATAGAAGGAGAAAAGATTCCCACAAATACGCGTGATCAAAGGTTACGAGATGAGGCGCCGAATTTTATGGTCACATTAAAACGAGCGCATCGGCGTCTTCCTCCTATGGAAGGAAGGCTAAGGATACCTGTTGTTAAGACCCAGAGTAAATGTCAAGTTATTGAGACATTAAGTAATGAACTAATGACTTTTGTTCGTGAAAACTGTCTGGAAAAAAGAACTAAATACACGTCTTTTGGTACATTTTATACTAAGTTCATGGAGAAATCTCCTTCTGATGTTCATGAGGGTTCTTGGTCTACTAGTAAGGTGAAACGAGAACTTTTAAATAATCATATTGCTGTTGAAGGCTCTGGCAATTCAGCAACTATTAAAGGTTTAATTTTGAAAGAGGAATAATGTTAAAAGATTCAGGAACACGACGTGAATTCACAAATGGAGCTGTGCGAGACGCACAAGAGGGTAAAGGTCGTTTCGACTTACTACCTTGGGATTCTTTGTGGGAACTTTCAAAGGTTTTCGAAAAGGGCGCTAATAAATATTCAGCCAGAAACTGGGAGAAAGGTATAAATTACTCCGCGTTCTTAGATTCAGGAATACGTCATTTGGTCAAATTTCAATTAGGTTGGGTAGATGAACCACATCTAGCTATGGCAGCTTGGAATATTCTTTGTCTATTGACAACAGCTATTAGAGTGAATAAAGGTACGCTTCCTCCTGAGTTAGCTGATCTACCTTTTGCTAAGTTTATCAGCGTGTCTGAATTGGAGTTAGATAATGAAGTTTCCTGAAATTATAAACTACCATGGTATAAGATCAGCTAGCAGCAATTTATTGTGTGCTATTGACTGTGAGACATCTGGAACTGAAGCTGGATACCATGAGATTCTTCAGTTAGCTATTCAACCATTAGATGAAAATTTCAAGCCGTATGAAAACATCCTACCTTTCTATGTGTACCTCAAACCGGACTACCCTGAAAGGGCCACTAGAAAAGCACTTCAAGTGAACGGAATGGACTTGGAGAACCTGAAAAGATTTGGCGTCTCTCAAGAGAAATGCCATGACTTGTTGATCGACTGGTATAATTCGTTGAAACTGAGTAGCAGTAGGCGTTTATTGCCGCTAGCGCAAAATTGGCCTTTTGATTATAGTTTCCTAAATAGTTGGTTGGGTCCAGATTTGTTTGGAGAGATTTTTGCCCCACACTATAGAGATACAATGGAGCTTGCTTTAATCATAGCTGATTTACATGCAATGGGAGGTAGTAGGATACCTTTCAACGCATACAACCTAAAATCACTTTGCAGTTTTTTTGGTGTGACATATAGCCCTGAGTCACATGATGCTTTGGAAGATGCTCTTGCTGCCTCTAAAGTATACCCACTAGAACTTAATTTTTTAAGGCATTTGTTGAATTGACTAATTTGATTAAACACGCCCGCGAGCATGTTGAGTTGCCCTGTAAGTATTCTGCAAATCAGTGTCATTTTACTTATATAATGGACGGGTCAAGAATTGTTTCCTGGGGATACAATAAGGTTAAGAAGACACACCCTTTAGCTAAAAAATATGGGCATTTGTTTAACTGCATTCATAGTGAACTTGACGCTCTGATTAAAGCCAGAGATTCTCTTGACAAGTGTAAAGTAGTGAATGTCAGGATTAAGAAAAATGGGAATGTTGGCCTATCTAAACCTTGTCCGCAATGTCAAAAAATGCTAGAGGATCATGGTGTTGAGAGAGTTTATTATACAACAGAGAATGGTTTTGAGGTTTTGGAACTATGTTAATAGATGCTGCTGAAATTTTGATGGCAGATTTAAAACATCTAGATATAAGCAGAAGAAGCAGTAATCTGACGATACTTGCAAGAGTTAAACAACTTGTTGGCCTATCAGATGTTGAAGCTTTTTGTTTATATCTTTTAATGCAGAAGTATAACTGTGAGATAAAAAAAGGACGGGGTGAAGATTTTATTTTAGAGTATTCTGACGGTTTTAAAGAAAAGTTAAAAGAACTCTGCAAGTGTAAAGGGTCAAAGCTTCTAAGCTGTGCTCTTTCTCTGTATGATAAAAGATATAAAGACGCTCTCTTTTTATTTAACGATATAAATCTCCAAGAAGTAAAAAGCCGTTGGATGCCTTATGACGTAACTTTAGACGCCCTTACTTGCACTAAGTTTTCCGTAAGGGAGAATAAAGTAAGGTTTAAAACAACTGGAAAAGATATACGAGTAACATTTGAAACGAGACCAGCATGCTTAAACGAATACTGAGTAAAGATATACGAAAAAACATCATCTGGGCCGCAACTCCAGAGATGCAATGTTATAATTTTGTTAGACTTTACCAGTCTATATTCGACAATGTATTAGACGCATACGCATATGCTAGAGTTTTATTTCGTGAAGGAATTTTTCAGGATTCAAATCTAGAAAGTAAAACATTTCTCTATGACGACCAAGTATTTTTAAAGTCCGTAACATTAAAATCTATTGCGGCTCTAAATCGCCATCCCGAACATATTTCTTTTGATTATTACTTATATGAGGTGCTATCCTTTCCATATAAATGTGATATTGTTAATCTTCAGGAGCTTCAGGATGCTCGGTCTCTTCCTCTTGGGGTTCAACTTCAAGATACTCTCTCTGATTCTCGATGGATTGATCAATTTGATCTACCTCTTCAGGTTCCGGCGATTCGACTTTCTCTTCCTCTTGAACTTGTCGAGCCTTGACCTTCTGACTTCTCAGCCATGCATCTCTATCTTTCCGTTTTGCAAAGTAAGGAATACGGTTGATTCCTGAATAGTCAATCCCTAATTTTTTACCACAACATTTTTTAGCCATGAGAGTTCTCCTATGAATTTACGTGAGTATTTAAGCAAAAATTTTGTAAAAGAAGCTGGTGTAACTTATGAAGGTGCTAGTACCTATCTGTCAACTTATTCAGCTTATGAAATAACTAATAAAGTCCCTAACCTTAGCCAGTCACAATATTATTACTTGTTTCTGCGCCTATTCTCAACTCCATTGCGAATTAAGAAGAGCAGATTATTTGGTGACGAGGTTGTAATTGGTGTCTTTTTAAATAATGTAGACAAGCTCGTTGAGTCTATTGATAAGTGCCCAACCGATCTTTTGGAGTTTGTAAGTTGGCACGTTAAGGAACTTGGTATCGCTACGTTTGATATTGAGTCAGCAGAAATTATAACATCTGAGCCTTGTGCTAGGAATTTTCCAACAGCATTGAAAATTAGAACTGTTGGAAACTCGGTTCTTGTTTCCGGCGACAAAAATCACAATAGTAAGTATATTCTTGCTCTACCTAAAGCTTAATCTTCCCCCACTGAGAAACCACCTTCTGTAAATATTTTCAACATTTTGCAGGTAGTGAAGTCAGTAAAAGCGGCTCTTTGGACTAATAGTCCAAAGGGCCGCAATTCTTTTCGGCACTCTTCCGTGAGTTCCTTTTCGACCGCATCGCAGAGGTTTTTTAGTAAATATTCTAAAGGCCATTTTGAAACAATTCTTACGATGGCCGCTTGCGTTATATCTCCAATAGTTGTGTCGACATCCCAGTTCTTTTCACCATAAGCTAGAACTGCGTTATTTATTCTATAGACTACTACCCCACTAACAGTTACTTGCTTATGATCCAAAGTAAGTAGTGACTGAGAGGACGGATTTACCGTCTGGCGGGCCACAACAACCATTTCGACTTCTGATACCAATGGCCAGTATACATGCAGTCCTGGGGCCATCTCGACCGCTGTATGGCCTCTACGCCACTTAATTCCCCTATGAGTAGCCCTAACAATTAGTAACCGAGGAATTACCGATAAAACAGCCTGAAAAATTTGGGATAAAAGGTCAAACATTAGTATTGATAGGGACTTGTTGGGATTACTAAATCTGTTAAACCCACACCAACGGAAAAAGATGTTCTTGGGTCTTTGAACACTTTACTATTTATATCAACTGGCATCTCGACAATTGCATATTGAATTGGGTGACTTGATGACACATATACATTACTCACTGCTCCTTCACCAAGCTCACTAGTGACCTCGCCCATAAAAGCTGACGAGTTGTTATCTTTCGTAAGAAGCCTGCTTCCAGACACATCATAATAGTGATCACTTGTTCCAGGAGGGGGGCTTGAATGAACAACCCATTGATCAACTGGGTCATGTGGGTTCCAGACATAATATAATTGATTCTCATAATCAACCGCTTCTCTGTAATTTGGGCCAGGAGTCATGCTGTACTTCCATTCTGACTCTGGGTCTTGTGGGTTCTTAATATAGTAAGTAGTTTCTGTGGCCTGCAACTCAGATATCATTGGATCAGTTCTTGGAGAGCCGTAGTAATCGTAGTACTCTTTAACATTCCACATAGCCCCCATCCAAATTAAGCTTGTATCTCTGTAGATTATGTCTCCATTATACATATAAACAATCGCACCATCAGGCATTACTTGAGTAGAATACTTGTTCTGTGTGAAAATTTCAACAGCTTTATGGTAGCCATATTTTGCCACTAGTGCATCTTGAAACGCTGTTGTGGCATATGCATCTTGAACATTATCATAAAGTTCTTTGAATGTTTCAGGGAAAAGTTTTAGCTTAACTTTTACTTCACCTGTTGTCTTATTTACCTTAACGTCAAATGTTGTGGTGCCACCAAAACTCATTTGACCCGTGCTTGTCAAGTAGTCTCTTACTTCTTTTCCATCTCCAGAGCACATTCCAGGAAGAGCCGTTCTATGGTTGGAGAAATTTTTAAACCCGCTCATAATAGTTTGGGTCACGCTTCTTGAGCCACTTTGAACTCCCTTACAGTAATAGTCGCAGCTTATTTCTTGGCCGGTTTCATCACAGTTATATTTTTGCCCACTTAAACTTGTACAAGTATCAGTTGTTTTCCACATCATGTGTGGTAAGTCACAACAACTTTGTGTACTCTCGCTTGGAGTTGGCTGAACATCTAGAATAGCTTGCTGCCCCTTACATTTAGCGGCTAGTGCCCCAGAGTTATAATGATTACTAAGCCATTGACTCATATTTGTTTGACAGTCTGAAAACATTTCAACTTCACAAATTAAGTCATCAGAATATATACAGCACATTGGCCCACACAGACAGTTTTGTTTCTCACAAGGACCTTTTTGAAAACAGTATGGATAATCACAGGTAACTTTAAACACATAGTGCCAGAACCAGCAATCACCAGATTGTTCAAGTTCTTGTTCCCTATCTTCAATATCGTCTTCTGGGCGCCTATATTGAGCTTGTTGGTCATCTACATATGGCACATATGGGCGGCCGAATACATTATTACCGCTGTCAACTAGCTCCTCATCATTCGTGTCGCCACCCCCGTCGTTATAACCTCCATGCGGTATATCAAATGGATTGTCCTCATAGTCGTAACCATCTGGATCAGTTTCATCGCCCTCCCAATATCCTTCTCCTCCTATCCAACAATCTACGTCGTCAAAGTCATAAAAGAAAAATTTCCACTCTTGTATGCTATCTCCTCGATCTGATGGATATCTATCCCAATCATAATCCCGATCATAATCCCGAGCATAATTCCCACTTATAAAAAATGGGTGTGTCGAAGGAGGAACTAATAAAGGTGTGTAATTTAAATCAAAGATTTTATTTTCAGACTTATTTGCTGGCCATGCCCAGTAGTATTCTTCATTTTCACCAAACCGTATTGGAGTCCATAAAGTTAGTGTGATACCATCAACTTCTACACTTATGTTTGTTACAACACAGATAACATCTAACGGTTCAAAATACACTCCGTCATATATATTAAGCTTTAGGAGCGAAAGAGGTCCCTTGAAAGTGACAAATTTCCACGCGTTAGAGTCCCGTATAAACCAAAAAGTTGCACTCTTTTGTACATTGTTCTTTAAATTTAAGCAACTGTATTTGCTTTCATGCGGGATAAGACCATACTCGTCAACATTCTGCTCTATAAAGAATTTATTCTCTTTTGGGTCTGTATCTTTTCTTGGCGCATACGTATTTTTCCATGTAACTATTTCTTTTGTACTCACTACATCGCTGGTAGTTATGTTATAGCCTTGATATATCTTAGAACTATCAATTGTAAGACAAGAGGAGGGCTTTTCAGAGAGATAATGAATGTAAAAAGTGTTATCCCATATATTTAATGCGCACCTAGATTGATAAGCTATGTCTTTTATTAACTGGAATGCTGAGATTTTTTCTTGAAGCGTGAAACCAATTGGGTATTTTTCCAGCTTACTTTTTACATATGCAAAACTTTCTTCATCTATATTCAGGTCTGTGTACAGATTTATAATCCATTCTATAACATCAACAGGATTCGGTCCGACATCAGATTCAAAGTCAACACAGACTTCATCTCCTAAACATTCACTTATTTGTTCCAAAGGCTTGTTAAAATGTATTTCAACACCTGTAAAATCACCATAATCAACTTCCCTTATCTCATAATTACTGTCTGGTATTTCTACCAATTTTCCAGGGTGTGAGCAAGTTGATTTTTTATACCCAAGAACACGGAAAACAACTCCTGGCACCAGACTCGCCAGAAAGATAGGTCCAGCACCAGCTAGTGAAAAAGAACTACCAGCCGGCGCAGTAAACCGACCTGCTATTTTCATATTGTAATATTCAGTTACAGTTCTATCAGCAGCTAGAATTTGCGTAATTAAATTATGGTGATTCACCGATTCTACTAACTGGTAGTAGACTCCAAGCGCCTCCAAGTCATCTGTTACTTTAGGAAGTACATAATTATAGTTTGGTTTTCCGGTATCTAAATTAAGAAGATATGAATTTTTTGTCTCTGTCATCCAGCAATCATTAGAGTCTTGACAAAAGTCATAAATGTCTGAAATTAGTTTATTGGCTTTTTGGTATTCGGTTCCATAGTAGGTGTAAGCTTGTGGTACTTCTACTTCACACCCCTTTTCAAGATCAAAAGGATCAACAAATTGAACTTCGACTGGAGGCAGTTCTTTACTTTGAACTTCACCAAGGTAATTTTTAAGCGGATGTACTCGCCCCTGAATAGTGAATGTATTCCCAGAGAAGTATCCTTGAAATATTCCACCTTCTATGTTTATTTCATAGGGAGTGTTTTGTGGAAAATTCTGACCATTGGTAACTTCAAAACTTTTATGCTCTTGACTTTTTTGCTCTTGTAAAGAGTATTCAAGCTTACAGTATTCATTTTCTCTGGCCTCTAAACACGCTACGTCTAAAGAAGCCATTGTTCCTTCTCCATAGGCGCGTGTTTGAACATAGGGACAGGCAATTTCTTTAACCTGCTCCATTCTCGGTTCTAAAGTATAATCAGCTATAGCTTCGTCAGATTCCAATATGCCTATTATTGAACTACTTAATTTAACACAGGGGCTGCCACTTACTGTGCCGAATATCAATGGCCAAAATTTATCAAGTTTGGAATTCTTTATTTCAGGAAAAATATCAACAGCAGAGGGGTCAATTATGTGGTCATCATACTGTGAGAAAACAGTGAAATTTAGAACCTTGTTTCTATACTCAATTGGTGACGATATTTTTCCAGTGCCAATAAATTCTCTCTGATCTTTAACTTTTAGATACAAGTCAACTCTTGCGCCGATAATCTTTCTGTCTCGGAAAAAATCTGGTTCAAGGTTCAATGAAATATCACAAGAGAAACTTCCACCCGGTATGATATCATTTTCAACCCAATCCACCCTAATTTCTGACACAAAATCCGAGTCGCTGTATGAAGTCACCCCATCGTCCCAGTGAATATCAAAAGCATAACTTACATCTAAGGCTTGCTTTTTACTTATGTATCGTTCGAAATCAGAAGATAGAGGTCTCATTACCACTTTCCTTTGGGGCAGTGTTCGGTGGCCATTTTTATTTTATTCGTAACAGCCACACCTTTGTTTGCCAGCCGACAACCACAAACTAGGCATCGCCCGTCTTTAAAGAATTCACAGGATTTACATATATCAAAAATTCTTTCCACTTCTTCTTTTGGTCGAGAGTCCATTCCGCCTGTCACCCACTTATATAAGGCTTTCGAATAATTTTTAACCTGTGAATCCAGAGATGGAAAAGATTCTGGAACCTTCTCATTTTCTTGTTTGAGCTTTTCTCTGAGTTCGTTAGTTTTCTTCTCTAACTCTTTTGATTGCTCGTCCCTAATTTTTTCCAGGACTTCTTCTTTTTTTATTTCTTTGTCAGCAGCTTCATTATTGATTTTTTCCAGTTGCTTAAAACATTTCGCGCACTCTTCATATGTGACTTGCTTATTTTTTTCGCCGCAGAAAACTATAGGAGCGAAAACACCGTCTCTTCTTATGGTGTTATTAGTAAAAGCTTGAGGGCATTCAGGCCAAATATTTTTGAAACCTTTTTCAGTCTCCTGAAAGCCTTCTGGACAAGGACCACCATAAACAAGAAGGCCTTGCTCCATTTTGACTGAACAAGGTTTTTGACGCCTACAATTTGTTTCCCGTCTCATTTGTTTTAATGGGCAGTTCGAGCAGTCGTCTTCGGTCACTTCTTTTCTGTAATTATCACATAAACAGTTTGTACATTTAAAAAAAGTGTAGATTTCACCCTTTGTATGTTTTGTGATTTTTTGTCGTTTAGTACAATTCATATCAATAAGGCCTTTGTTGCTTCATAAAAATAATAAGCTTCGGTTGAATCAGGATCACTACAGTCCACCCCGTCTCGATTATTTAGAATAGTTGGAGAAGCATCAATTGCTACAGGTTGAAATACGCCTATCTCATAGCGACCGCCGTCCAATTTCAAGTTATCTATTTCTTGTTTTCTTTTAGTTATAAAATATTCAGCACCTTTTAAGTTCATAAACTTATGGCAAAATGAATACTCAGTACCTTCACAGGGCATCCCAGTTCCTGTTGTCTTACAGGCTTGACCCGGTTTTGCAACTTGTGACGGTACAATATAATTAACTCTTACGTCAAAAGTACAAGGTAAGTTATCTATTGGAACTCCAACACCAGGAGAATTAGGTTTATTCTGAATTAGCTGCTTGTAGGCATATAAATTAGGGATATTTGGTTTCATACTATTGACAAAAGACTCAGTAGCAAATGATGCCACTATGCTTGCATAATTTATCGGCGTGGCATAGGTTGATCCAGCATAATAGCAAGTTATTTCAGGGTAGGCGTCGCCTATATCTGATGGATATGGATCGCCGTGAGAAAGTATGAAAGATGACCCAGAGTCGTAGAAAATATGTGTTTCTGGAACACTAATATCTATTGTTGAGCCAGCATCTTCCCCTTCTAATGGGAATCTTGCCTTAGCTGGTTTGTTTGATGGCCAGTACCAATAATATTCAGATGATTCGCCTTCTTTTACCGGGGTCCTTAACTCCACTTCTACTTCATTATTTTCATAGTCAAATACTGTGTTTTCAACGATGCAGATGATTTCGTCTTCGCTAAAATCCTTCAAGTTTACAAGAACACTGTCTCCATGTTCAAGTAGTAGGAATTCAATCGGACCTTTGAATTTTAATGTCTTATAAACATTTGCTTTTCGGATTAACCAAAAAGTAGATGTTTTTAAGCATGATTGAAAATCATTTAATACATAGTAATCAAAAGACTCCGGATATGGCCCATACGTCGATAAATTATGTTTTAACGTGAAATTTAACTGGGTTCCAGATGCTGGATTATACGTAGGACGGTCCGTTCCAGTAACGTAGTTTGATGCCAAATCAAATGAGGCATCTTCATATGCCCAATTGACAGTATAATCTGTTATCAAATCATTGGTATCTATTAAGCCAATAATTAAAGAGTCTGTTTTAACCTTGCTAGAGTCTATTGTCACCACTGGGTTAGGTTTTAGAGGGAGATAAGTTATGTATAGTTTATTCCCTTTGAGCATTATTTCACACCTAACTTGATAGGCTATATCGCTGAGGAGGGTCCACAGATCTTTTTGAGACTGCAACGCAAAGTTTACTGGATAGTTATCTAAGTAAGGACGCACAAAAGAGAATGAGTCTTCGTCGATTTCGTAGCTTGAGAAGTTTTCAACCAACCACTCTATAACATCTATAGCATGTGGACCAATATCTGAAGTAAAAGATACAAATATATCGTCTTTCCAAATCTGACTTATTTCGCTTAGCTTTCGAGGCATTTTGATTTCAACAGCAGTGAAAGCTCCATAATCGGTTTCTTGTATTTCATAGTAACTTTCTGGAACTTCTACTAACTTATCTGTATTAGCAGCATTATAGTGTTTATAAGCCAACACGGCGTCCACCGTACCAGGAACGATACTCACTATGTATATTAAATCACTTTTGGTCGTAGATAAAACAAATTCACCTGGGTCGGCCACGAATTCAGACCCTCTGTTCATCGAGTAAAAGTATCTCCATGAGTCTTCTGAACCTCCGCCAAACCCATATGTGGCAGAAATATCGCTGGTCTTATCTTCGCAATTATAGTCTCCTGGTAAGGTTGCGGAAAGATTGCATGAACATACCGTTGAAGAAACTGGCAAAGCACTATTACCCGCATCTAAACCTTGCACACCTTTGTATACTAAAGCCTCTCCTGCAAAACTATATATGGGATCACTAGTAAGAAGTTCAGTTTTGGGGTGAATTCTATTTGTTATATGGAATGTGTTTCCTGAAAACCAGCCATTAAAAATAGCATCCCGGATTCTAAAAGATAATACCGATCTTTGTGTGAATTTTATGCCATTGTATACAGTTAATGTGTCGGTGAGATTTTCTTCTTGTTCCGCTATATCTGTCATAATGGAACAGATTTCCTTGTATCTTTTCTCAACACAAGTTGGGTTTGGGGAATACATAGCAACTGAGTCCGTGTTACTTGTCAAAGCACCCCAAGATGGAGAAATGTATACAGATTCGTCCGGGACCTCTGGTAAGGCCTCTACTTTTTTTGTGACAACACTTTCAGCCACTAGCGTTTTAGGACATAAGAGATTTTTAGCTTGCTCTAGTCTTCTATACAGAGAAGGGTCAGGTATTGTTGCCTTAGTTTCTAGTACACCATATAATGGACAACGTAGGGCGATTGTTTTTTCTCGACATACACTTCCAAACATCATTGGCCAAAATTGGCCGGATTGATTACCTGTCAAGTCCCCAAAATATCCTTCATCTGTTGTAAATCCAACAGGCTCTTTTTTGACGTCCGTCATAATCTGGACGGTCAAAGTTTTCTGTGTTGTATCGTACTCAATAGGAGCCGACAAGTTTCCAGAGAAGATTAAAAATTTATCGTTTACTGAAACTTTACTAAAACATTGATATACATTGCACTTACATAAATAAAAGTTTGTATTGTCTAGGTGATGCTTAAATTCCTCTGAGGCATCATCGAATGTTACAGTGAGAGATTTTGCACTTCCAGACCCAACTGTTTTAGTGTAATCACTTAGACCACTAACCGATAAAATATTGGGCCTAACACCAGGAATATTTTTGTCGGCGAATAGGACTTCTCTACCGGCCAGGAATACTCCAATAACTATGACTGGTTCTGAACTTTGTTTGGAGTGCAGATACCTATTCATTGTGTCTGTTACATTTCGCATTATATTTCCTCTATCTCAACTGTAGCTTGCACATATTCATTTCCTGGAGAACCATGTGCGGCGCCTATTGTAGAAAATTCAAACGGGTTGTTTCTCAAGTACCCTATAATTTCGAGATCACCCCAATAAGCTTTTATTTTTCCTGTTGAATAGTGCCTATAAAATTCTAACAACTCCATACTTTTATTTCTAGTTAAATGAAAATCCCAAAGATAAAGTTTTTTCTTATCTTTCTTTTTAACAAAAGTATAGAGCGTACCATCTAGAGAACGGAAAGATTGCATCTCTGCCCTAAGACGTTTAGAATCACTAAATCGTGGATTAGGAAGCAAAATAGTTGTTTTAGGCAGAAGAAAAGGTGCTACTAGTCTTACCATAATTTATGTCGGTATTTGATATACCGTTAGAATTAGTTCTTGTTCTATACCTAGTTGTTCGATTAGCATCGGATGCAGCAAGGATGTGACTTCATCAGATAAGTCAATAGTATCAGAGACGCTTCTAACTGCATCTAGTGTTATATTTGTTTCATCGAGTATATTTGCTGTAGAGGTAGATTCTGGGCCGCGGTCAATTATAGTACTAGGATCACTGGCCATGTTCAAATCTTGATTTATTGAACGGCCATGATCTATAATTGTGCTTACTTCATCTGTTATATTGGCGTCATTGTCGACTAATCTTACTCTTAATACTTCAATTTCTTCTGACAAATTAACAGTTGAACTACTTTCTTCATCAAGCGTCAAATCGTATCTATCTGATATAATTGTGACATATGAGATTGCAGACCTAGCCAAGTCTCGTGTGACTGTTACTTCATCTGTTATATTTACAGTGTCTAGAATCCACTTTGCTATTTCGTAATCAGTTGATTCAGTTAATGCTACGGATTGAACAGAGGCAGAGTCACCTCTCTTTTCTCCTTCAAATTGAAATGAGACCGTATATCCCCTTCTACCGTCTTCTATTACTGGTTCTTCAGGGTTAGTTATCAACCCTCTCCAGATGTATCCGTTCCAGTCACCTAAATTTATTTCTTTGCCCATTGTTTCATAGACAAAATCTTGAAAGGCGTCAGCTTCAGTAGCTGAAAGACCAATAAAAGTCACAACAAGAGTTTGAATCTTTGGCCATATTTCATTAGCGTAGACAGAAATAGACCCACCTCTTGTCTCCTTATATGACCTAGTACAAGTATATCTAGAAATATCATCTATTTCTGGCGCCCGAAGAACTATTTGATTTAGAGGGTATTCAATATTCGGCCAAGCTAGAACTACACGGTTGCTACTAGCATCTCTCTGTAGTGGCTTAATAGTTAATCTAAAAGGATTGGTTGCGTCCTCACCACAGAAAGGGTTGTATTCTCTTAGAACGCAAGACTTATTTGGTGTGTAAAATGTTAAGGCACTTAAATTTTCAATTTCTGAAGTTAGGCTTCTATTGAAAGTAAAATTAGCTGAAATTGTCTGCTGCAACCCTAATTCATTAGACGCATTCTTCGCCTTAGCTCCTATGACGTTATGCGTTAGACCTAAATTTGTTATTGGCCACCAGCGTCTAACTGCCTCGTCAGTAAGATTAAGAGTGTCAGTGAAACTAGGCTCAATTGGAGTTCCAGAGCGTAGGTCTAATTCAGTTTCTACTGAATAATTTTGAACTGCGTGTTGTACAAAAACATCAGAGTCGAAACGAATATAGTGGCCAACTGTTCCTCTATAAGGGTAACGAATTTCAACATTATCAGTTAAATTTAAATCAGTCCCTGGAAATCTTTTTGTTCCAAGATCAAAAAGAGCTTGATCCGTCAAAGTCATGACGCTTCCCATTGGAATCCCGCCACGAACTTGTTCTACTACAGCAGATTGACCTATATTGATCGTACTGGATATGTTGAATTCATACAAAGCCACAATAGAATCTGTTAAATTTATTGTGCTTGACGCTGAGAAACTTCTTTCTTTTTGGTGTGATACATTTGTACTCAATTCAAGAGAAGAGATAGAGTGGTAATTGAACGGGACATCTTTTTGTGTCGCATCCGCAATACCTAACGTATCAGTAATTGAAGTCTCAAGTTCAAAATTCAACCCTTGTGAAAGATTTATAGAACTACTAGCAGGGTTGATTTTTTCAACAGTGTTACTATCTGATATATTAAGACTATCAGTTACACTTGTCTCATATTCAAAGAGATATGAGTCTGAAAGATTAAGAGTAGAGTTTACAGTTTTCTCAATATCGGTGCCACTTGAATTAGCTGTAAGTAGCTCAATATATTGCTGGCTAACCCTAGCCTTACTAGGATTCTGTGCTAAAATTTCAATATACTGTTGAGAAACGCGAGCATTACTCATACTATTTCAAACCCAAATTTAGCAGAATTAACACCTGACTGAGTCCAAGCGCTAGATGTATCTGGGTCCTCTTCTAGAATTTCCAGGCCTGAATTATAGACTGCCCCAAGAGTATAATTTGCACCTGTCTCCACTGTCCCATTTGAATCTACCACTGTCCTAATATCAATAGAGTTTGTATCTGTTTTTTTAGCAGCTGTTATTATACTCAATCCACGAATAGTGTTTGCATCAGATGTATTATCATAAGTAAATAAGTCACGATTACCAGAAGTACTGTCTTCTACATAAGTTGAATCACCATCAAATGGGGCGTCATCGACCAAAGCATAGTGATCATTACCCGTACTCAAAGTTGCAAAATTGCAGGAGTCATCTCCGTCTGGTTGGATTGTTATAATCTTGGCATCGCCAATAAAGTCATTATTAACATTACCGGTTGCGTCCATTATATACAGATCATCAAACCAAAAATCCGGCGTACTGTAACCACCCACGTTTCTAAGTTTGAACTGATTGTAATAAGTAGCACTTCCATCTTGTGTGTCGCCGTTCCCGCTAATCCAGACATCCCCGTTCACCTTTACTGTGTAGGCTTCATTAGCCCCGACTGTAAACTTCCATTCTATAAAGTACCAGGTATCGGCCAAAAAAGTATTGCTGCTTGTATCAAGAGTTGAACCACCAACATTGATTGTAAGATTACTATTGGGTGTGACTTCTAGGCCTATAATATCGCTTCCATTATTAAAAGCTATAATAGCACCATCATCATTTGCCATAGGGGAAATATCGTCTGTTTTGAAAGCTATTCCGCAAATTAGCGTGTCGTTGGTTGTATCTAGCGCTGGAGAAGTAATTGGCTCATATGCAGTTGTGATTTTAAGCGAGTTTCCAGATAATCTACCTGTATCATCATCCATGAGAAGGTTTCCAACAGAGTAACCCCTAGCCGACAATGAGTCTCCAATAGCAGCATCGGTGGCTCCATATAGATCAAAACCATCAGTCCAGAGTAATGACATGATATAACCTTAATAAGAAGACTAAGTGTGAAGCTCCTCTCCACACTTAGTCAGGGACAGAGGAATATTAACCAGAGACAGTATATGTCACCTTGATTGTGTCACCATTAGATGTTGAAACTGTGCTTGAGAAAGCTGCGGTTGACCAGAGCGTTCCTGAAGTACCATCCTTTGTGTTATTGGTACAAACGAAGATACCTTTCAATGTGGCCGTGTCGTTAATACTAAAATTGGTAGTGTTAGCATTTGTTACTTGTCGAGAAGCAGCCGATCCAGCATCCCATTCAGGTCTACCAGATTCAGTATAAACATTACATTCACTCCAACCAGAGTGGCTTGACATCGTGTCGTCGTTACTAAACTCGGTCCAACCAGAGTTGTCCACAAGGCCCATATACCATGTAGATGTTTGCGAACTTCCGTTAAAACCGGCATCAAGAAGATATTCCATACCCTCGTCAACGATACCGTTCGGAAATTCATACGTCCCAATCTGCTCACCGTTTTTGTTGTAATGTTCTACGGTGAAAAAACCTTTTACGTTTGTCTTCATAGTTTAATTGTACCTCTTCTAATTTCTCGTTTTAGTTCTGACGCGATACTTCGCACCGTTTGTCTTTCAGTTTCTTGTTGATTTACATGTACGTGTATGTCACCGATTGTTGTGTTTCCACCTTCACTGTGGTAAGAAGGTTTGGCACCAGAATTCATGGCGACCAATTCGGAATAAAACTTTCTAGTGGCATCGGCATTTACTACAAATTCACCCTTTGATAGCTGAGCAGGTATCGTGTCTTGTCCACGATTAGAGCCGCCCGCCGCGAAATATTTACCATATCTAGCTTTAGATGCGGCTGATGCCTGTTGTGCTGCCAGCAAAGCTTCTTCAGCGGCCCCTTTTAATTGCTTCATTAAGCCAATAGCTGTTCGAATAGCAGGATAAATAGTGGCCACAGCTCTCGGCCAAGAGCCAATTGCTCTTGCGACTGATCCTATTGCACCCATCATGGTCCCAAAATTTCTTAAAACCGAGCTTATTGCCTTTGAGAAATTACTAGCGAGTGATGTTGCAGTTTCAGTTATTTTATCCTTAACTGGGTTGAAAGCATCCCCTATTTTTTTAACTTCTGGCGGAACTTTATTTATATTAGGGATGAAGCGATCTATTAAAGCAGTGGATGCTTCTCCTATTTTTGTAGCTATTTGACTAATTTGTTCACTTAAATTAGATAAATCTGGTGGTTGAAATTCTCCAACCCGTTGAAAGTTATCTGCCAGTAACCCTGAAGTTTCTGACATTGAGTACAAGCTTTCGGCAACAACAGGCAGAAGTGTGCTTAATTGAATTGCCGCTTGTGTGAAAGTAACAATCCCAGTTGGATTTATAGATGCTATTCCTTGAACCAAACCAGCTAAAGGACCAGAAACTATTGCAGTGATCTGGCTATTTAATTCAGACATAACAATAGACACACTACCAATAGCTGCTCTTGACTGAGTTGCAAAGTTTACTAGTGGCTGAGAAATATTTGTCTGATTTACAGTTTGTAGACCGGATTTTAAATTGCCGAGTTGTGTTTTTGTGTTTGTCGTGGCGTTGGAAAAATTGTCAAGTGGCTGACTTATATTTGTCGTTGCTGTTGTATTCAACCGACTATTCACTTGGTCTACTTTACCGGGTAGTACTCCTATTTTACTATTCACACCATCGAGACTAGTACTAACTTGAGTGAAGCCACTATTCAGCGCAGTAGTTGTAGTAGTAGCTTGTTGCGTTCCAGTAGTTAAACCTTGAATTTTGTCTTGTTGTTGTTGTTGTAAATGCAAACCAGCTTGCACGGAGCCGTTATAATTATTCTGCGCACCTGCTAGCAGATTAGCTTGTGTAGTTACAGCTTTAAGTTTTTCATATTCCTCGCTTGTTAGCTGCCCACTTAACCTTAAATGAGTCACAGATTTTTCTAAGACTTTAAGATCAAATAGTTTTATTGGCTCTCCGCTTCTAAGAGAAGCTTGAATCCGCATTGATGCCTCTTGAGCCATAGCCATAAGTTGATCTATGTTCTCTTTTCCTTTTATGGCTATTTGGTCAAAGTTGCCATAATCTACATTTAATTTAATGGCGGGCAAATTATTCAACCCAGCAAGAGTTTCATTCCATTTGCTACGGACCTCTTTGAATTGTGTCTCAAGAGATTGTGTTAATTGCTTATTTTCAGCGATTTTTTTCTGGAAGTTATTATATTCCGTAAACGCGGCTCTTAGTGAATCCGCACTAAGGTCTAGTTCACTGGTGATAATTCCTTGAGACTCTAATTTTCTAATAAAAGCTATGAAATCCTGTCCAGCTTTTTCACCCTCCATTTCAACTATTAATCTATAGGCATCTCCGATTTGCTTTTTTATGCTCGCATCTATTTTTTTCCCAGCTTGTTCTTCCAAGAATGTTCTTACTTCTATTAGGTAGTCTCTCTTATTTAGAGCAGCGTACACTAAGTCTGGATTCACTTTAAATAGCAGCTCCCACTCTTTTTGGGATATACTATCTATTTGACGTATAACATCGTCTAACTCCCTTGTAATGCTCTCTATCGCGGCATCACGTTGAGTTTTTGACATATCCCCAAGCTCTTGAATAGCTTCGATGGAGTTCTTTTTCACTGCATCCGCCGCAGCTATAAGCTTTTTATAGTCTAATGTCGCCATTTTACCGGCAACACTGTTTAAAGTTTTCTGTGTGTTTTGCGCGGAAGTTTCAAATACTTTGGCAGAATTTTGCAACTCTCCATGAAGTCTAACAGCTTGCGATTGAAAACTTTTTGCCAAGTTGGTTTTTCCTTGGTCTTGAAGTTTTATTGTTTCACGGGTTAATTTTTTAAAACTTGAAATACCTTTTGAATACGCCTCTTCAGCCGCTTTAGAGTCTGGTGGATTCGAATTAAATTCATCAACAGCATCATTGAAATCCTTTAAGGCGTAGCTTGCCTCTAATTGTGTTTTTCGCCACCCATCTAATTTTGAAAGTTCAAGAGACCTTTGATATTCTACCATGGCATCCTTGCCTTTTTGCATCATACCATTAAGTTTTTCCAACGCTGTCTTCGGCCTTTCAAAAGCTTCAGTTAAAGCTTCCTGCATTGATTTAGCTTCACCTGAAACAGAGCCTTCAAGACTTTCTACTTCTATTACAATTTCATTGATTGCTCTGCCGACACTGTCCGGCGCAGCATCCCATGCTCTTGACCAAGCCGCAATTATTTGTAAACTAGACTCTGTTTCTGATTTAAATGAAGCCCAATATTGTTTCCATTGTCTTGCTCTCGTTATTTCCTCCTGAGTTCTTTGGAATTGCTGCAATTCAGCATTGAATCCAGTTAAGCTACTAGCTGCATCTGAAGAAGCTTTCTCAAAAAAGCGGACAATCTCCACCACTATTTTAATTCCTGGCGCAATCGCCCATAAATAATCAGCAACAAATTCTAACGCCGGTTTTAGAATTGTGTATATACCATGAGCTATTCCAGCTATGGCTAGAACCACTCTCTTACTTCCAGTCAAAAGAATATTCATAGCAGTTGCAACAGTTTTTATGACGAATGCTGCCGACTTGAACTGCATTAAATAATCGTGTAGGGATACAAAGGCATTATATACAGACATAACGCCAGCTTTCATTGTGACCCAAACTGCTTCAAATGTTCCAGATACAACATTTAAAGCTTTTTCTACTAGTGGAACCGAATCTACGAAGCTACTCCAAGAAGTAGAAAGAGATTCTATTGCGCCCTTGGTATTTTCTATTGTCGCAGACAAAGCGTCTACGGACATTTCGGACGCTTCCCGTTTAATTTTTTGAAAATAGCCGTACCCCTTTTCAAGGGCCGATATCATGTTGTTGATGACTTCAACAACACTAGTGAAACCTTTTACTAAAGCGGTTACAAATGGAATAAACTCTTTAGCCAGGGCTATCATAGAGTTTTTCATTTCATTGTAAGCCAAAGATAATTGTCTCGCTGGAGATTGAGACATTTTATCTAATGCTTCATTTAAGAAATCAGCTTCGTCCCTGATAGCTTTAAGAGTTTCTGCATACATTCGTCCTTCTTTTGTGTTGATGGCAAGAGCACCCGCCATAGAACGGACTCGGGTGAACAATTTTGCCATCTCGACCGACGAACCGCCCGTTTCTTCGGTAAGCTTTTGGATGACACCACCAAGACCACCAAAAGTTTCAATAGCCTGCTGACCAGTTTCAACGCCCCATTTGCGAAAGATTGCTTCCATCTCTTCAGATGGTTTTACCAATTTCAAGAAGACACCGCGTAGCTGAGTTATTGAAACGTTGGCTTTTGTACCTTGTCTCGTCATTGTAGCGAGAGCGGCCATCACCTCTTCAAAAGAGATACCTAAAGCATGGGCCAATGGATAGACTTTACCAAGGCTATTAGCCATTTCGCCAAGACGTAATCGACCGAGTTCAACAGTTTTGGCCAGTTTGCTAGAGATCTCATATGCTGTTCCAGCTTCTTGGCCATAAACATTTAATACTGATGAAAGAGCATTTACAGCATCACCTGTTGAGGAGGCTGTAACAGTGGCTAGACCTTGCGCAGTGGCTAGAAATTCAAAAGATTCGCCTGCTTCGACTACTTGGTTAGATAGTGTTTGATATAGACCTTCAGCAGTGACCTGTGCTGATTTTCCAAACGCATTAGATAATTCTATGACTTTTGAGGTTAATGCATCATAGCTTCCAAGCATATTTTGCCCGATAGTTTGAACTTCGGCCAAGGCGTTTCCTAGTTCGACGGCGGATGTAAAAGCTTCTCGAAAAGCAGATATAACAGCACTTACAGCTCGGAAAGCTAATTGTCCAACTAGTATACCACCAACAAGTGTTGCGGCCTTGCCTAAGGCTGATATGCCTTTTGAAGCTTTTCCTGCTGAACCGTGCATATGGCCAAGACTTTTATGTGCCGTATCGACACGGGTTTTTAATCTGCTTACAGATTGTTCTGCTCTAGCAGAATTACTTCCGATTGATTTTGTAGCTTGGCTTGCTTTATTGGCATTAGCAGCATAAGAAGCAAGAGCACCACTTTGAAGCGCGGCATTAACTCTTTTGGCAGAAGCAGCTAGCTTATCGAGAGCAACAGCGCAACTTTTTAAAGACTTATTTAGCTTATTGATAGTTGCGATAGCTTGAGAAGCATCAAAATTGAATTTTTGTGAAAAATCCATAATTAGACCTTTATCCGTCTAGCGGTCATAGCTATCGATGGATTTGGTAAAGTGATTTTTAGTTCTTCCACTGCTTTTTTACCTCTATCTTCGATTCGGTATGGCCCTGGATTTTTCAAGCCTTTTGGACTAATAATATTATTATTAGCCGGAGCCTGTTCTCTTGGGATATATTGCTGAGCTCCAAAATTATTTATGATGAAATACTGTAAACTTGTACCCCATTCAAAATAAAACTTGCCAGAACTTTCGTTTATTGATACTTTGGCCGAACTTTCTTTTCTACCTAGAGGTTTTCTATTCTTGTAAGATTTTTGCGGGCCATATTCAATAACCATATCTCCTAATCTGGCAAGTTTTTCAAAAGTAGCTCTGGAAGCACCAGACCAAGTTGGAACAACTTCAATAGAAGCTTTTAGCCAAGCTCGAATAGCCTCTTTGAGCTTTGCTGTCATATATTTGGCAAGCTCTTTCTTATACCTGTTTGCGTCCAGTTTTGGCGCTTCCAGTAGGCACGTCACTTTCATCGTGTACTCTTACTTGGTCAAAAGCTAAAATTTTTGCCTGTATATGAACAGGGCATGAGTCCCAGGAATCTTTTACTCCTGGGGGTTTTATTCCTAGTCGTTCGCAGGCGCGCCAGATGGCGTACTCTCCTGTTCTGAACTTTGGGAATAAGTATTTTCTTGCAGCGCCTGCTCCTCCCCAAGCAAAAAACTTTTTCGCGCCTCCTCAAGTTTTGTTTCGTCGAGGGCATTAGCTTGCAGTACAAGTTGCTGGATACGTCCGAGTTCAAATTCACTGAACCCAGCCTCCTTAAATTCATCTTGCCATTTCATCCAAGTTCGCGGATTGTTGATATCCACTTCAGACCATTCAATCTCGCTCGGCTCCAACGAGACAACAACCAAGTAAGCAAAACGTTTTTGGTCATACTGTTCTTTTGCTTGGCGATAAGTTGGATCGTTTTCATTCTCCTTAAAACCATCTTTCGTTCTATAACCAGGTGCCTTAGGTAGGGGCACCAAAGCGTCGAATTCATCGAAAGATTTTAGGGCTGTTGCCCGAAAGACAATGTTTTGATCCTTTCGAGGAAGAACAAGAATTTCCTCATTAGGTCCATTAACTTCGATACCATTGATACGCATTCTACTCTGTTCCTTTTAAAATAAGAAGAAATGTGCCCTCTGTTAGAGGGCACGGTTATTAAGTTTACGAGCACTCGTCAGCGTCACTTCGTGTGGCATTAACTGTGCTAATGTTACAGCGACCAGATACGGAAATAGTTGCGTCGCCAACATTATACTCAAGCGATTCCCATCGGAAATCGTTGAACATAAATACATCGTCCTCAGTTGTTCCGCAAGACTGGCAACGGTAAACAACTAAGTCAACAGCGTATGGTTCACATGTGTCCTCTGAGGACGTGATCCATTCAGACGCATTACCAGTTTTTCGCAAAGCATCACCGACGGTGATATCTTCACCTGTTCCAGCCGTGACATGTTCAAACATGAAGTCTAGAGAAATTTCAACAGGCTGCTCGTCACCTTCTCGAACAGTGTCCAAGTTTCCTCGGTCGAGAACATACTCGTATTCTTTAGCTTCAGTCCAAGTTAGGTTTCCTTCGCCAACCTTAACTTCAACTTGCTGCGAGGTAAAGGTAATCACGTCATCCGTGGCCGGTGCATTAGCCGTCCAAGCGGGCGTGAATGTAATACAAGTAGTAGGGCCAGTCGAAGCGGGATCACGACCAGTAACTGTATACGTGGTTGAGTTGTTTGCCGTGTTGACAGTAAACCGAGCACCGACAGGAACCAAATTAGTTGTTGTTGCTTCTGGGATGTTTACTGTGTTAATATTGACCGTAGTATCGTTGGCATCCGGTGCTGCTGTCTCAATTACAGCATTACCAGTTGTACCATCTCGAAAATAGATAGTGGTATCTCGCAGTTCAATAGCTGCCATTTTATTCTCCTAGTGTTGTTGTCATCTCAAAAGTGGCATCAATCTCAGCTTGATGCACACGCGTTTCATTTAGTGCTGTTCCAAAATCAAAGAATTTTATCTCATTGTTCCGATCTAACTTGACCCTAAGACAATCAATAAAACTCCCATCATCACCATACTTATAAATATTTATTGGGGTGTCCATTGCATTCATAAACAAGCCGCCCCATTCGTTCAATGTATATGCATCCCCATTCATTTCCATAAAGTCGGTCAACAAAATATTAACGATTACAGTTAATTTCCACGTCCCTTTGCTTGTTTGACGTATATATGGTCCTTGAATTCTTAGCTCCGAATGATTTGCCTGCATGGTGGCATCTTTACGCTCGTCCACTGCTTCAACAAACATTGGAATTGAGTTGGCGTTAGCAATATCAGTAAAATATTTAATTAGCGACGCCCTTACCCATTTAACTAAATTCGCGGAAACACTTGACATTATATTTTCTCATAAGAGTTAGCGTCAGAGATACCAAGAGAACTAGTGACAGTTCTTTCAGCCTCTTTATTTTCGGACTCAGAATCAGAGAGAACGATAGAACTAGTAATAGTTCTTTCTGCCTCTTTGTTTTCTGACCCGTCGCCACTAATAGACATTGAATCAGATGTACTTAAAGCTACTTCTAAATCAGCAGACGCGCCAATTATTCTTTTCAACCCTAAAACCCAACCAGCGTGATATTCAAGCTCTTCGACTCCGGTAATTTCATATCGCTCATTCTCAATGAGAATCCAATCATCCATTGACAGCTCAAAGTATGTGGGCACATCTCTAATATCAATCACAATTATTTTAGAGCCCACGTCAAAAGTTGCACCAAAAATAAACATTTTATTAGCTGACATCATAGGTAGTTTGTAGTCAGTCTTCCTGCCAATATTTGTAGGAAGAAGAATAGCTTTGTTTATTTTTGTTCTAGAGCAAGTATAACTTTTCGCGCCTGTTATGTAGTTGGTGCTTGCAGTTATATTTTGGCACACTGTTATTGTATCTCCATATTGCTTTTTCAAGCTATAAAGAACTTGTCGATATGTTCTTTGGAGATTTCTATTCACTTAATTTTCCTTTTACGATCTGATCAAAAAGCTGATTAGTGAACTTTAGTTGTTGTGTATTTTGCGCAAGAACGTCAGTTGTTCTCTCAACTAAAGCTGCTAGCGTCTCTCTTTGATAGTCTTCCATTTTTTCTAGTTTTTGTGATAATAAATCTTCTCTACGCCAATCACGCCAAATGAAAAATAGCAAAAGACCTAAGACCGGTCCTAATCCCTGGAAAATTTGTAGCCAAGTAGTACCATCCCAATTCATGCTACCTCCTAAAAAATAAAGCCCGCCCGTATGGGCGGGCTTTTGGGTTTCAGTTTTTAGGAGTGTTTAGCTCCAGAGAATACAGCCAAGGCTTGTATTAAGAACCTTGACACCGGCAAGCAGGTCGAGCGTAACCCGAGTACCCTGATAGCTAATGTCGTACTGCATCGTTGCACGCATCGCGAGATCGTTGTAAGCGGCCAAGCCGGATTGCACACCAAGTGCGTTTCCAGGAAGTGCTAGTGGACGACAAACAAGAGCCATAGCATGCGGATGGAATGCAAGGTTGTGACCACCAGATGGGCCCATAAAGGCATCGTCATTATCAGAAACATTTGCCGAAAGCGGACGATCAAGCCAGACATCGTAAGCGCTTGCATTAGAAGAATTCACATATGTCTGAATAATCGTGTATGTATGGCGACTAGAACCAGTACCAAATGAAACAATTTGCCCAGCTTGTGGCGGTTTGTTGTAGCCATCGAAAGTGAGGGCTTTATCGTAACCAGAAGTGAAATCGCCCTGAACTGCACACTTCTTAAAGATTCGGCAAACAGCGTTTGCATCACAGCCATGAACAAAGTTCGGGCTTACCGTGATACCTTCAGTCGTGCTGTTACCGGTTGCAACACTGTTGAGCGTCATTGCGTGGCCTTCACCAGCAATCCAGATATACTCTCCGGCGGTTGCTTCATAGTTAGCGTCAGTGTTAATGGCAAAGTTCACAGAACCGTTACCTGCGGCCTGCGCTGCATCAATATTGCCAGATTGATAGTCGGCCGAACCCAAGCTAACATCACCAGTGTTTTGGTCCATGTATGTATTGAAGCCAAGAACACGTCCGAGCATCGCTTCTTCAAGAGCCGTACCGTCGTCACCACGTTGATTGGCTGCGGTAAAGAGTTCCGTATTAAGCATGTGCGTTTCCGCACTTGGGCAGAGAACCAAATTGCGATTCTCCATTGGAACGTTGTTGTTGTTAAGCTTTTCGCGGGCGTCGAGCATGTAACCCTTAGCCAACGTGCTATTCATCGTTTCAAGCTTTCCGGCATAGTTGGTAAGGAATTGAGGCGTCTGACCAATGAGAACACGATCAATTCCGCGAGCCATTGCCCTGGCAGCAGGAGTGATATGGACATCAACAAGGTCTTGGAAAGACTTAGATGCTTCCTCGTCCTTAATAATAAAGTTGACATACATATGCTGGTCAAGAGGAACAGCAACATTTGTCAGGCTTGCATCTTGCGATGTAACCGTATCGCTTTGAGCCTTACGGTAGAACTTGAAATCACCGGGAACTCTAGTATTTACAACATCACCATAGTTGGCAACATCCATTTCAAAATCCCGGTAAACCAGTCGAGACATAACCATGTTCTCTTCTAACTGGATTAGACCTTCTTGTGCCCAAATCTCAGGGACCAAGGCATCATTGTCGTTAGCATAAAATCGAAAATTAAGCATTTTTGCTCCTTATTTTTTTCCTCGGAGGCCGAGCAAGGCTGGGTCTTCTTTTCTAAGCCGCCTATATTGCTCAGGTGTCAATCGTGATACATCAATACTACCCTTACCCGGAGCAGCGCCTCCGGTGGCGGAACCAGTCCCGATACCACTAACAACGTTGCTCTTGAACAAATTACCATAAAGATTAGGCAACTCACGCATCCGTTTTACAGCTTCTTCAGGGGTTCTAAGTGTTGTAATTCGTTCCCCGGTTTTTTCATCAATATCTTCAAAGTCAACCTTTGGCGTCATTCCACCAGTCGGAATTCCTTCCGAATCGGTAAGTTCAACCATTTTGGTCATCGGTCGAAGAAGAGACATGATTTGTCCCGGGTTAAAAGCATCCGCGGAGACAGCCGCGTCCTGCAATGATCGATCGATCACTGAACTCTTATACATTCCTTCCCACTTGACAGCAGATTCTGTTGCTTGGGCAAGGTCATTCTTGTACTTTTCAGCTTGTTGTTTTCTCTCGTACTCAGCTTGTTGCTCTTTTGTTCGGAACGCCTTCTGAAGGTCTTCTAGCTCCTGTTGCATCTTATGACGCTGTTCTTTATGGAGATTACCTTCTTTTAGCATCTTCTGATAGGAGGCTTCAAGCTTCTTGTATCTTTCTTGATGCTTCCTGCGGTCATCAGCCAGGAACCTATTTACATCATCTTGTGTAAAGTTGGAACTAACTGAATCTCCGCCATTATCTTCTTGACTCTGTCCGCTTAACTCTCCTTTATCCCAGCCAGCTTCAGTCTCTTGGCCACCTTCTTGACCACCTTCTACACTGCCTTCATTATCGAAAAACATAAAATAAATATAGCCGTCTTTAAGCATTTTTACCTCTACATTGAGTAATTTACACCCTAGATTATGTCACACGACTCATTTTAAACAAGTGGCTATCCCGTAAGAAAGGCCTCAAGAGTCGCCATGCCTTGGCACTAGGTACGCCATTGGCAATATGTTCCATGCTTACGTTATTTCTGTCGTAAGTTGTTCTGACGGAAGAGATTGTTTGTCCTATTACTGCTAAGTTCTCTGCTTCCATGTCAGGATCGATACCATCCAGAAGTGCGTAAGCTACTTCCCAGCAAGCTATCTTTATATCATCTGGAACGTTTGTGTCCGTCCCACGAGGAAATTCTAGCTCCTGAGAAAGATAAGCGGCCCGAATTTCTGCTTTGGTTGGTGCCGGGTCCACCAAGTCACCATCGCTATCATAAAGAATAGCATAGACTGCCGCTTTTTCCCCGGAAAAATTTAATCTATCGATGATTTGGGTCGCACCAATTAGAGCTTGTTCGCGTTCAGTGGCATTGGCGCTTGTCCAAGTTGTTGAAAACAGCCTATTATCAAAATAGGTATTTGCTTCGTCTACTGTCCCATAATACGTGTACAAGTCTCTAATTCCTAAATACTAGCTTTAGTTTGGCCACTAGTGGTATTTACCACGCTACGAATGAGTAATTAACTGTATTTGCTTCCGCTGCTACGTTAATTGTGTTTGGGGTGGAGATCGGAAGAAAAACCTTTTCTCCAGCACTAAGAGAATAGTTTCCTCCACCGCCCTGATTAGCGGTTGAATAAATAAACATAGCGTCGTTATTAGAGGCATCAGCTTTAATTGTGATACCCTCCACCAAAGTGATTCCGGTACTTGTGTTGATCGTAACTCCGGTTAAACTATTGGTAGAGCCACTTCCCAACCATACTTTGTCGATAATAAGTCGTTTAGTTTCTGCTTGCCACATACTACTTCATCTTTTTAAAAGTTTTTGCCAAGTTACACCGCTTTTGCGCCAAAGGTGAGAGGTTAGGCTGAGCACAAAACGCTTCCCAACTAGTAAAGCCAGCTCTTTTCGCTTGCTCCGTAAGGGCTCCCTTCTTGATATTGGCGTCCTGAATCCACTTTTTCTTTTTCTTTTTAGTCATTTTCTCCTTTTTTTTCTTTTCCTTCTCCTCTTACAGGAGGTTGGGTTGTTTCTTTCATAGTTGTCTCAGTTGCCGCCTCTCGCTCTTTTTTACCTGATTCTGGGTCAGGGTCAAGATCAGGCACACCACGGGCAGCAGGATTCTTTTCGTCAGGAGACATTTGAGCTTCTTGGATTCTTGCGATTCTTGCGGCGTGGTCCTTTCTCGCTTGTTTATACTCGTTTTCTCCAAACCCTAAAGCCATTGACCCAACCTTTTCCCCACAGAGGCCAGCTTGAACAGCTTGAATGATGACTTGTGGGTCGGACGTTGTGTACGCGGCTTTGTCTATTTCCGCATATATTTTCTCCAATTGATCTAAATCAATTTTCCCACCCAGTAATTTATTAGCTATGATCTTGTATAGTTCTCGTTTTGAAGTCTCTCCAGGAATTGTGTATGCAAGTTCTGCTAATTTTTCAGATTCGTCAATTCGATCTTTATCATCTTTTAAAGAGTATCGGTCTGGATATTTGACGAGGGCAATTTCTTGCTTAGAAACATTAACATTTTCGTATGCAGCCCAGTATTTTGTAATTTTTTGCTCTGCACCTTCAAGAACCAAGCCAATATAAGATAAGCCAGCTTCAAGACCCTGGTCAGAAAGTTTCATAGCCTCAGCACTTTTAGCGCGGTGGCCTACTTTGTTAGCTACTGCTAAGTTGACTAGCTTTCGAATTTCATCTTCCAGCTTTTCCTGAAGCTGCATTGATGCTTTAAGTGGTTCAGAACTAGGATGAATGAATTCTGGAGCTTGGGCCTTGATATCATAAGCTCTGCCATGTGAAGCGCCTACTTTGATCTCAGCATCACTAGCTCGTTGGTCACCTGCCATTCCTTGGTTATCGGGATTTGTACTAGGCTTTAGATGGCTGGGGGCAATTCTATTAAAGTCTCTTTGCTCAACATAGAATGGAAAATTAGCCTTTAAAGCATAAGCAATATCGCTTGAAGTAAGATTAAGAAGAGCTATTTGATGCTTATACACATCTGTAAGTAGTGAGTCTCCAATATCTAAAATAGTGAAGGGTATCTCTGGCAAGTTAAGTGGAACAGGTTCGAAAGTAGCTGGATTTCCCTTTTCGTCTACTGGATCGCCTTCTTTGTTGTAGAAGTGGTAATAAATTAAGTCGTCTTCATCACTTCTCCAAACTAACCTAAACCTCTCAAAACCATCACAAGGCAACGAGAGACCTCTATATACACTTTTATATTCTGTTGCGTAGTCTCGTAGAAGGATTGCGCGAAATTGACCGAGTTCTCCTGGCCTTGATTCCTCCCAAGACAGAATATCTTCACGTTTATACGAGTACAAGTAAGGTCTAGCCCCGACTGTATCAGCCAGAGTCGGTCCCACTATTTTAGGCATGTCTACATAAACACCTACCTTACCCATTACAAGAAGTTCTGTTAAGACGTCAATACCCATAAAGGCATTCATAGGTGTGCCTTTAAGGTCTACACCTCCGTCTTGACCTAAAATAGCTTTCTTGTAAGACTTCGATCCACCTTTTCGAACTATGTCAGACATCCGCTGAAAAATGGAATTTCTAATGTCATTCACAGCAGCTTTAGCAAAGGCTGGAATAGGAGTAACATCTTTCCGTGTATTATAATCAGAAAGCTCCTCTCTTGCTGTAAATTTCTTTAGGTAGAAAGAAACATATTCATCTCCACCCTCATAGCAACGACGCCAATCCCACCATGTCTGTGACATTGTGGAAACAGAAGGGTGCCTAATTTGGGTTATGTTTAATTTTTCCATTATGCGTCTATATAGATAGAGGTTGAAAAGTTATAATCAAGTGGCATTGGTTCGCCAAGTTCTATTTTCCAGATAGTTAATGGGTCAGTGTTGCCGTGCCATGCTGGTATTCCGTATATATGTCCATTACCGGCCAGTTGAATTTGCCGCTGAGCAGCCGTAAGACCAGCTGGCTTAACAATTGTTTCACCTACTTTAGTATTTGGATCAATAATAAAAATAGCATCATTATCGCCGCCTGGACCATATAGTAATTTTCCGCTTGGATGAGATACACCCATAACGTATCCGTCATTTGTAGGAGCGGTGTTCCCAGTTAATTCACCCCACTCCCCGGTAAATGGATTATAATATGCACCTTCATGGCCACTAGTTGTAGGAGTAATATACATAACTCCATCTGGCCCATTAAGAAAACCACCCCAATGTTTATCCGCCGTATTGACAGAAGATAAGTCAATATCAATTTCTTCAAAAGACTCATCACTTGGGTCGAATTTTATAATGAAGTCATTTGTTCTGTATGGCAATATGTACATACAGTTGTCTGCTGCTAAGCACATATTTACAGTTGTGTTAGGTGAAAAAGTATTACCACTATAGTTTATAGTCTCAGTTGAATTATCATTTGGATCAAATTTAATTACATGAGTTGGCGTCTCTTGTGTAAAGTAAATATGAGCATTAAATAAAATCCCGCCGTAATATGTTCCACTCATATTACTAGTACATTGTACAACGGAGTTATCACTGGGGTCAAATTTTATTATTTCCGAAGCTGTTTCACTGTAAGCATAAACACAATCCTCATACAATGCAGCGGCTCTAACTGTTTGGTTACCGGAGAAATTTATAGTGGAAACTGAATCGTCGTCAGGGTCAATTAGCAATGCTTCTGTTTCATTAAGCGGAAGAGATAGTACTTTACCATCTGAAAGTGTTAAATGACATTGCCACCTTATACTAGAAGCAGACCCGTAGGTCCCACTGAGTTCACTTATCTTTGGTTCAGCAAATTGAACACTAGCATATCTAGGCAGAACTTTACCCCAAGCTAATTTGAAAGAGTCCCAGTCACCACTACCATACTTAGGAAAAGCTTCAGTTGGTACTAACCATTGGTCACCACCATAAACAAGTAACGCTCTTCGACCTTCTTCATAATACAGATCACCTGTATTCGGGCTGGCAGGAAAGAGCCCTTCAGCAGTTGACATAAAAGAAGAGATACCATGTTCGACACCGGTTCGAACATAGTTATTATCATAGACAACTTCATCGGCATTTACGCTTGTGCCACTTGAAGGTGTAATGTAATCCGCTTGAAGCTGACAAACAGAGTTAGCTTGTCCAATAGCATTAAGAGTTTGGCAGTTACCTGCAACACCCAATCTTGTTCCACTTGCAAAATCATTATCTGCATAGTTCATTGACACTGAGTAGTTGGTCGTGTTTCCACCAATTAGAAAACCGTATTCAGATTTAATTTGATTTCCTGTAGAAGGGAAAGCAATTTTACAATCTCTACCAACGAAAACAGTTAGACTAGATGCAATATCTCCGAACGTGTTGAACTCAAGAGTATTGGTAGTACTGTCAATAATTAAGTAAGGTAGGATGTAACATTCATCACAGTCAATATCATCAAAGGAAGCGGTTTGATTGAAGTGGATACTGTCACAGTAATTATGTGTGCCGTCTGTTGTTACAATATCGAAAACAGTTCCATCACCTAAGTTACCTCCATGTCCACCAAGCTGAAGAGAGACTACATCGGCTTCCCAGTAATTATTTGTCTTAGCTGTAGACTTGCACCAATACTTATCAGACTTGAAAATCCAATAGCCGCTACCTTCATAAGCTGGCTCTGAATTATATGTACCATTCTGAGTTGTGTCAGTTTCATACACAGCAGTAGGAGTCCACTCTGGAGATGTAATCTCAAGTGTGTCTTCTAATTGAAGGCCCTGCATACGGGAACTTAAAACTAATATGCTGCTCATAGCTTACCGTGAGTTAAAGTGGGTGTATTTCCAGTACTCATCATACTCGCAAAAAGTATGATAGAATTTTATGATGTGCATATACTTCCCTTGGTTGTCTAATCGGTAGAACACTCCAGGGGGACCAGGAAGGATTGTCAAATAGGCTTCTGTTGTTTCATTTGGTAGCTCTACAATTGACGCAGTGTCTGTGGCGGGATCAAAGATAATTGTTTCAGCACCAGAAGATAGGTCATCTGGAAATATATAAAGTTTTCCATCTGCGCCACAGAATCCTTGGTAACGGGTTTCATTAGTTGTTCCAACCGCGTCTAGAAGAGTAATCTCTTCTGTCGATGGGTCGAAGCGAATAACATTAGCCGAAAAATCATCAGGAAAACCATACAAGAGACCATTAGGTGCTAGAATGGTTTGCCGCACAGCAGGGCAGTTTCCACAGTTGATTGTTTCAACTGAATCATCAGTTGTGTCAATCTTTAGAACAAAACCGTTCTCTGTAGCCGGTAACCCATAAATGTTTCCAGTATACGTTAGCGATAGAGAAGTCCAAAGCTGTCCAGTTGAAGTGTTTAATGTATAGGAAGCACTAGTATCAGATGCACTTGGGTATGTTCCTTGCCTTACAACATATGACTCATTCGCTGAACTATTATATAGTAGACCATAGACTGTATTTGTTGCTGTTGGCCCACAGGTAATAGCCATCCACGCATTGTTGGCTGTTCCATTAGCATCAACTCCTGTTATATCACTATTAGAAGTTGGATTCGGTTCAAAGTATTGACAGCCACCAATATTTGTTGCCAGAAAGATTGTTTTACCGTCATACCCAACAACACCATTGCTGGTGTTCCAAGAAGTTTGATCAATAGAGGTATAACTGTTGTCAGATAGATCAATAACAGCACAATTACCACCTGCTCCAGAATCTTCAAAACCAGTCAGAACGATCTTGTTGTTGACTGTGAAACCTGCCCCACTGTGTAGCTGAGCACTAGCTGAGCCGTTTAGCGTAACAGCATTAACAGTGATATTGTTTAAGGGGTAATCTTTTAAGTCTCCCGCAGTTCGTGACAGAGCTAACTTGTAACCAGCATTATATGCATCATTGTTCATTGGTTTGAACGATGGAAAATTATAGCTGATTCGCTGCCAAGTATTATTGTAGACAGTTCCATCTGTCAATGAATCTGGGACATAGATTTTTAGATTCATCTCATCAGGATCAACCCATAACTCATAGTCCTTTGGACTTGCAGGCTCAGTTGTAGGGTACCTTGAAGCTTCAGACGGGCTTGTTACTTCCCAGTCACAGATGTTGACTGTATTAGCACTGGTGACACCTACTACATTATTGGTATAGGTATCAGGAGTTTTAGAGTCAGTCTTGACATGCACCAAGCCATTTGGAGTCCAGGAACCAGCATCAGCGAAGTCTGTCTCATTAACTAGATCGAGACTGTTGATCGTTGTGTAGGACGAGATAGCAGAATTGATAGCTAGAGCTTTATCTGCTTGCGGCCAAGCGACTTTGCTCTCACCATTATGACTCAACTGTAATGAATCACTGTCTGTCCCAATATGCTGAATTATTGTGGCATCGGAACCTTTTAGAAGATTGGAACCAACTTGAATAGTGTCAGTTAGAAATTCTTCAAGATAGGCTGTATCACTTAGAATAGATTGGTCAGAGTCTCCATCTTGCTTAGCATAAAAGTAATCTGTTCCATCCACTTGACGATAAGTAGCTAAGCGATTTGTGGCAAGGTAAGCGGCCTCATGTGAATAGTCTGTTTGAGTTGCATTCCAACACCAAAGACCTTCAGCGTAGTAAATCCACCCATTGTCACCTTCGTAAGCAGTCTCTCCACCATGTGTTCCATTTGGAGTGTACTCACCATTGATAGAAGAATTACTGCTATCAGTGACTGTCATGTTGCCAGATGGAGCCACATAACTATGAAGATATAGAGACTCCATCGCAGAATTACCAGTACATAATTCTCCATTTTCTCTGATAGTTAAAACAGGTAGTGTCTGTGAAGTGATTAGGCTCATGT
>Ga0180431_10000987_pt1 | contig 39798 bp, 32 predicted proteins | sample SS_ome_11_FD_132459 | JGI IMG/M metagenome (GOLD analysis project Ga0180431, IMG submission 132459) | Hypersaline lake sediment archaeal communities from the Salton Sea, California, USA - SS_1_MS_1 metaG | ecosystem: Environmental > Aquatic > Non-marine Saline and Alkaline > Hypersaline >... | reverse complement strand
TCGACGGTGATTTCGACTCGCATGTACACCAAAATGCCCATTCTGGGCCTGGATTCGACAATCCGGGACGAGCTGATGCTGTGTCCTGGAATCACGGACAAATGACGTTTGGACAAAGTCCAGGGAAATTCATAGCATAATTCCCAGCATAGGCTAACGTGACAGTGTCAAACTACTCCCATCTCAAAGTATACGCGGATCATACGGAATGAGAAGTGACATCTCAATTCGCTGCCCCCACGAATCGTCACCGTCGTGGTTGGCTCGATTTCAAAACGGGCCGAGCATTCACGTACCCTCGGTTCAAAGTCCAGATCGTACGTAACGATATCTCCCCCGAAGGTACGCACCGCTGAACATTGGTGTTGGCTCATCATTCCTTCGACGCGCTGCCGCCGCAAGTTCTGAATGTTGAAACCCCTCCACGGCCCGCGACGATCTGGTTCCTCCATGGTAAGGTCAGGCTCAGGATACTCGCATACCACATAGGCGGGCATGGAACAGCCTGACCCCATAACTGCTACCGCGATAATCGGTTTCTCTTCGGTGATACGGATGTAACCCAAATCACGTTCGATTTCCAGTCCGTGAATGTGCGGCAGTCCCCATTTTCGTCGTTTCTCGTCTATCTGTGGGACCCCTGCTTCGCGCAGTTTCTCGTTGTAGTTTTCGTTTATGGCGAAGCCACCCCACACCTCGACGTTCTCATAGTCATCAAACGGACTCCAGTATTCCTTCTTGGCAACCCCCACCAGCCTGAGAGCTGCCTGTCGCTTTTCCCCAGGCTTCTGGAATTCACTCATGGTGGTTACCCGGCCCCGCTCGTCTCGTTCCAGCTTCCGTTGCTCTGCCATTGCATTGCCCCCTTTTTACTGATGTTGTGTGCTCTGTTCACACGACCGACGGGCACGCTATGCGCTCATCGCGTCCCCCGTCTCTCTGAGGCTGCGCCCCAGTCGCATGGCGTGTCGCACAAGCACTGACTGCCCGTCGCTAGCCAGATCACAAAGATGGAAAGTCGAACTCGACCGCCGAGTTCGCGGCGGATAGGGTTTCGAGCAATGTCATCGGTTGACCAGACTTTGCACTTAGTATACTTAGTGTACCAGATGACTGGTCGTCTGTCAAGTGAACAGTTCCGGCGAGCAAAAACCTGGTCATGAATGGCCTACCAGCGCGAATCATGGGACGCAGTATCCCCCAAACAGGCCGAAAACCGAGTTCTCTTGGGGTGGACTGACCACTTACTCCGGGAAAACCGCCCTTCCGATGGGACGTCAGGAATTGTGACCGAATTCGGTTGGAGAACTTGACAAGCGGACTCCGGTATGGTATACTTAGTGTACTAGGTGTTAAGAGCATACTAGGTTCACTTCTAGATCTCTTGGGTTTCGTCATCTTCCTGCGCGGCCACCTGGTGATATTCTTGAACTAGCTCCAAGGCGCGGATGGGCCTTCGCTGCGTGTGATAGCTGGGCAAGCGTCTATACGTGTTGTCGTTACCGTGCGTTGAATGTTCCGTGAGGTGAATCGCGGTGCGGTGGATGCTCCAACATCTGCTGATTTCACCCGTCCATCGGTACCGGTTTCTACACTTGTGGTCTTGCATGGAGCGGGAGGTAGTGTACTCCAACGCTCAACATTAGGTGGAACTCTCACTGTTGTGAGTTAGGGAAGAGAGGGGGACACTCTATGTCCATTACACGTCTGTCTGCCAAACCCCTGTATGAGCAACTGAAGGACACGCTACGGCGTCAAATCCTGGAAGGTGAGCTTCAGCCAGGCGTGTTGATGCCATCTGAACGGCAGCTTTGCGAACAGCATGAGGTCAGTTCCACCACCGTTCGGCGTGCGTTGCAGGAGTTAGTGAGGGAAGGCCTCGTGCGCCGCCGGGCCGGGCTTGGCACGTTTGTGTCAACCAAGATCCGCAGGAGAATCCTGTTGATCGTCGTGGGCTTTGAGAAACCGGCATGGCGAGAACGAAGCTACTTCTTCAGTGACCTGATAGCGGGTATCGCAGCCGCCACGTGGGAGAGCAGCGCCATCTTCTCCGTGGTCCACGTGGAGGACAGCGTGGAATCGTTAGTTTCATCTATGATCGAAGAGATGGCGTATGATGGATTCCTCTTGCGGTTGGAAGGGGACTTGGAGGACGAGTACCTGATCCCTCTGCTTGAGACTGGGTTTCCCTATGTGGTCATCAAGCGCTACGCGCCGCACAGGCCCATCAACTGTGTCGTGGTGGACGACGAGCAAATCGCAATCAGGGCTACGAACCATCTGATCGAGCTTGGGCACACGCGAATTGGGCTGATCTCTACACAGAACGTCGTGCACGGAAGAGACAGGTATCAGGGGTACCTCAAAGCTCTCGAATCGCGTGGGCTCGACATAGATCCTAGCCTGATCTGTCTGGCCAAAGACTACTATGAGGAACACGGCTTCGAGGCGGCAGCCAAGCTTTTGGCCTTGAGAGATAGGCCCACCGCCATTTTCGCTGCCAGTGACCTGTTAGCTGTCGGGGCTTATTCGGCAATTGAGGAGGCAGGGCTGCGGATACCCGAGGACATCTCGGTTGTAGGGTGTGCCGATATTCCGGCAGCGGTGTCGCTGTCTCCGCCACTAACGACCATAAGGGTTCCCTACTACGATCTTGGCCTGGAGGCTACAAAGCTCTTACTGGATTTGATCTGCAACAGCGCACAACCTCCCAAGAAGATTACTATCGGGCACGAGCTTGTTGTGCGAGAATCCTGCGGTCGTTTGAGGGTGTAGAGCCAACAGCTCGCGTATCATTGGGATTCCGTGGCGTTGGTGGGGTGCCTTCCATAGGGTGTCAGGAAAGGGGGTGATGTGGTATCTGGGGTGAATTCTGCTGAGCGTCCGTGCAGACGAGTTCCGCGATTCTCAAGTGGGTTCGACCAACAAGTATTTTGAGGAGTGAGAAAAGGAGAGAATAAGCAATGAATGAGCAACTTAGTCGGCGAGACTTCCTGCGCTTGTCGGCCGGTCTAGCAGCCACGGCCATGGTGGCCTCGTGTGCGCCTAAGCCGGAGCCCGAGGAAGGCGGGGAGGAGGAGGCCGAAGCACCGGAGGCGAAGCGCACCGATTTCAGGGTGTGGAGGACCTGGCCTGAGGAGTATGCAGCCTGCTACTACGTAAGGACCAAGATCTTCCCAGAGCTCCAGGAGAAACACTCTGGCCTGGAACCTACGCAGACGTTCGTCAACTGGCGTGACGTTACGCGAAAGTTTGTGGAGACCAAGGCAGCGGGCCAGCCACCGGATGTTATGGATCTGGAAGACAACGAGGGCACCTTCAACTATCTTGGTTTTGTGCATGACTTGATGGAACCGGTGAAGAGTTGGGGTGTCTACGATGACCTGTATGAGCCGGTGAAGGATTTCTGCACGATCCAGGGCAGGCTCTTCCAGTACCCCGCATACTATGGCACCAAATGCCACCTATACAACAAAGAGACCTTCGCGGAGGTGGGGCTCGATCCGGAGAATCCGCCCGACAACTGGGAGGACTTCCGGGATGCCTGCATCAAGCTCACCAAGTTTGACGCCAGCGGCAACATGGTTCGAGCGGGGTACAAGAGAATCAAGCCCAGTCACGGTACCTACGAGATCCTCAGTGGCCGGTTCATCACCCAGAATGGTGGCCACGACTTTGACCCCTCCGATGAGGCCCTGGGTGAGTGCACGATCAACAGCCCCGAGAGTGCGGAGGCGATCTCGTTCGCCATCGACCTGGTACGGCGGGACGGCGTATACCCGCTCAAAGGGGGAGATCCCTGGCCGGACGAGGTTGAGGATGAGCTTGTAGAGGGCTACCTCGGCATAGATGAGAGTGGCCCCTGGGACATGTCCAACTTCCGGGCCGAGCATACAGAGTTCGTCGAGAAGGGCCTGCTTGGCGTCATGCTTCCTATGATGGGCCCCGCGGGCATCAGGTCCGCCAATATGGACTGCCGGGGAACCGGCGTCTACGCGGACAGCGACCTGCTTGACGTGGCGGTTGATTTCATGGAGCTCTACTCGCGGGACGACCACTACGCGGGCCAGTTCATGTCTCCAGATCCAGGCGGCGACGAGTTACAAAAGTGCTGGATGACCACAGGAAGGCGATCTATCAACGAATCTCCTGACTTTTGGATTGCCAGCGAGCCATTGGTGAGCGAGACGGCCTACTTGCCGGCGCTCGACTATGGCACCTCCCCGCCCCGTCGGCACGTTGGGTATGTCGATTACATGGAGGATGGTTGCGTTCGGATGATCGAGCAAATGCTGTTCGAGATCAAGCCGGACCAGGAGATCCTGGACTGGTTGAAGGAGAAAGCCGACACAATCGTGCAGCGCATCGTGGAGGAGTGGGCGTAGTGTCTTCGGCAGTATAAGGCGCGGGGATGACTCGTTGCCCGATCTCAATGGGTGCGAGTCATTCCCGCAGCTTGTTGATCCGCGTCAGTCTTGGAATCGGCACGGCCACAACGTGATTAGTACAGTGAGGAGGCAGCAAGATGGAGACCAGTGCTCGAATTACGTGGCCTGCAAGGATCAGGGCGGGGTTGAGGGAGCTCAATCGCGGTGAGGCCCGAGCCGCGCTTGCGCTTTTAGCGATCTCCTTCATTCCCCTGATCCTATTTTCGATCATCCCTATGATCAACTGTTTCCGCTATGCTTTCACTGACTTCTCCATTGTGGCCAAGAGCACCGAGTGGGTCGGACTGGCCAACTTCCAGGAAGCGATAGATGATGAGCTGTTTTGGAAGATGTGGAAGAACACCTTCACGTACGCTGCGATGGTGGTGCCGGCCACGATGATCATGGGCTTGTTCTTCGCGCTGCTGTTGGACCGCAAGATCCGGGGCATCTCTGTGCTGCGCACGGTCTACTATTTGCCCTCCCTGACTTCAGGTGTTGCCATCGGGTTCATATTCAAGTTCCTCTTTCATCCTACGTATGGCTTGCTCAACCGTGTACTAGAAGCCGTAGGCCTGCCAACCTTGTTCTGGCTCGACGATCCTTCCACGGCTTTGCTTTCTCTGGCCATCGCGGCGGTCTGGCAGGGGTTTGGCTCCACGATGATCATCTACCTGGCGGGGCTACAGGGGATTCCGACCGTGTTCTACGAGGCTGCCGCCATCGATGGAGCGAATTGGTGGCAGAAGGTGGTTAACATCACCGTGCCTTTGCTCAGGCCGGTGACCTTCTACCTGTTCGTCACCGGAGTCATCGGCGCGTTGCAGGTGTACGACACCGTCATGGTCATGACCTATGATCCGCGCGGAGGTCCCCTCGATTCGACGACTACGGCTGTGTTCTCAATCTATCAGAACGCCGCCGTATACCATCGCCTTGGCTATGCCTCCGCACTGTCGCTTTTTCTCTTTGCGGTTATTATGTTGCTCACGTGGGTGAATTTCAAGATCGGCGGGGAGCACGTGCAGTATTGACCGCGATCGGTAGCCTACAGTCTGGAAGATAGCTCGAGTGCCGGACAAAGTGAAGGGTAGTGCATTATGAATCGCGACAGCCGGGAAGAGATCACCAGCGCAATTGCGGACATGCCTGTGATCAATCACCACGAACATGCGTGGCGGTCGTTCAGCGTGGATCACGGTGAGGAATTTGACCTGCCGTACTATCTCTCCTGTCACTATCTCAGAGACGACCTTGCGGTAGCAGGTTTGGTCAAACCCCCTGGCCTTTTCGATTACCTGAACGATCCGCGGATTCCAGACGGGGCGGAGGATGCGTGGGACGTGCTTCGGCCGTTCCTGAACAAGGTACGTAATACCTCCTATTTTCGATACCTGTTGCGAGGGCTGAACGACCTGTTTGGAATCACAGAAGACGACGTCTTTTCCGAGCGGTGGTGTGAGGCTTCGGGACGGATTCGCCGCTACAGTCAAGAACATCGAGGCAAAGGCGCAGACCTTTGCCGCCGTATGCGAGTGGTGGCCACCGTGTTGGACGGGAAGATCGGCGCGGCGGAGTTTAAGCGTCTGAACAGCGGGGATCACCGTTTGCTCCGTATCGCCCGCCTGGACCAGTTCATTCACGAGGGGCGCGGACTGGCAGAGACGCTGGACGAGTACGCCGGGGTGGACTTTGAGCATTGGTTGGCGGCCTTTGACGGGTTCTTCCACCGAAGCGTGGAAGACGGGGCAGCGGGGTTCAAATCTGGGTTGGCCTATAATCGGCGTATCGAGTATTCTGATCCCCCCAAAGATAACGCCGCTCGCATTTTCAAGAGCGGGCTGCTCATGGCGTCGCCAGCAGAGAAGGCGATCTATCAGGATTACATGATGAACCGGCTGTGCCGGCTATGCGTGGAGGCCGACGTGCCGCTCCAGATTCACACGGGTATCCAGACCGGAACCAGGCACGTCCTGGAGGACGCTCGTCCGACCTTGCTGACGGGACTGCTCCGCAGGCACGGGGATCTGCGGGTCGATCTCTTTCACGGTGGTTATCCCTGGTGCGTCCACGCTGGACTCATGGCCAAGTATTTCCCCAACGTTTACATCGACGGGTGCTGGCTGCATCACATATCGCCCTCGGCCTATCGTGCGGCGCTCACGTCCTGGATCGAGACCGTCCCTATGAACAAGATCTTTGCGTGGGGGGGGGACCACAACCTGCTGGAACACAGCTATGCCTCGCTGGCCATGGCCAGGGAGTTGGTTGTCGATGTTCTAGCCGATCTGGTGGATCGCGGCTATTTCGATGTGGACTTGGCCCTGGAAGTGGCCAGACATATTCTTCATGACAACGGTGTCGAGTTCTGGCGTCTTGCCGGAGCAGACGGAGCGTTGCACGTGGGTACAGGGGTGTCTACAGCAGGAGGTCAAGCATGAACGCCAACGGCAAGCGAAAGCCCGCGTTGAGACAACCAGAATGGCCTGGAAAAGTAGGCAGGTCTGTGGGGATGGTAGCTGTCTGGCTCATGATCTTCGTGGGGCTGGTCATAACGTTGACGCCCTTTCTTATCAGTGTGTACCTGTCCATACAAGACCACACGCTCAAGATCCTCCCTTACAGAATCGCGCCGTCAGAGTGGACCTTGGCCAATTACAAAGGGGCCTGGTCCAACATACACGTAGGCGAGTACGGTTTGAATACACTCATCTACGCGGGAGTTGTGAGCACCGTTGTCACCGTCAACGCGGCTTTGTCTGGCTATATATTCGCTCGGATGAGGTTCCCGGGCAAGCAAGTGTTGTGGTCTATCGTATTGGCCTCGATGATGGTTCCCACCGTGGTTACCGTGGTGCCTCTCCTCTACCAGATGATTCGTTTTCCCCTTGCCGGCGGAAATGACATTCTTGGTCATGGAGGGCAGGGATTCTACGATACCTGGGCCGGGCTAATGCTGCCTGCCCTGTACGGTTCCAGCGCAGCGTTCTTGATGCGCCAGTTCTTCCTCACGCTTCCTGCTGAGCTGGAGGACGCGGCCCGCGTGGATGGCTGCAGTGAACTGGGGATATTTACACGAATTATGTTGCCTCTCGCTACCCCGGGGCTCGCTACGATATTCATGTTCGAGTTTCAGGGCCGCTGGAACACCCTGCTTTGGCCCGCTATGATCACGGCGTCTGAATCAAAGCGTACATTGTCGGCAGGGTTTGCAGATCTTAGCCAATTGGTGGTCGGTACCAGTGCAGGGGTCTACATCCCCATACACTGGGCCCAGGCCGGAGCCCTTATGATGGCTCTGCCCATCATCCTGCTTTTCATCGTCGGGCAACGGTATTTTGTGCGCGGCATAGCGTTGACCGGTCTGAAGTAGGGCTGCGCACACAGGAAGGACGTTCATACCATGGCTGATGAGTATCGCCCGAGACGGCCGTCGCTGGAGCCGAGAGGCGAAGACCGGCGGCGCGGAGTTCTATTGCCCCCTCGGGCGCGGGAGGCCCTCAAGGTAGGCGTTGAGATAATGACGGGCACTCTGGCTGTCACGCTCGGCCCACTGGGGCGTGTCGTTGCCATAGATCCTATCGTCGATAAGGGTGCACCAGAGCTAGTGAGCCAGGGGTCCATCGTCGCCCGACGGGTCATTGAGATACCCGATCGGTACGTCAACGCCGGGGCCATGATGATTCGTCACCTGGCCTGGCACGTGCGAAAGGATGTAGCCGACGGCAGCGTGACCGCGGCAGTGCTGGCGCGTGCGATGGTTCGGGGTGGCGCCCGCATGGTGGCGGCCGGTGCCAACCCGATGATCATACGTCGGGGTCTGGAGAAGGGCGTTCGGACGGCCGTAAGTGAGTTAGCGGCTATGGCACAGCCCGTGGGTTCAGAAGAATCTATTGCTGCGCTGGCTCGGGCAGCGACGGGCGATTCAGACCTGGCAGCGTTGATCGCAGAGGTGTTCGACATCGTCGGCGTGGATGGTACGATCGTGGTCGAGAACTACTACGGCCTGGGGATGGACCGCGAGTACGTGGAAGGTGTCCGCTGGGATAGTGGGCTGGCGTCCTATGACTTTGTGACCGACAACGCACGCCACCGTGCATTGATGAGGAAACCCCTGATTGCCCTGACGACCACGGAGCTCGAATCTGCCGCGCAGATTGTGCCGGTATTGAGGGCCGCACTTGAGGCTGGGGCTGAGAGCCTGGTCGTCATCGCCCCGGAGGTTGAAGGCGAGGCGTTGGGCACCTTGCTGCTCAATCACCGGCAGGGTAGACTATCTTGTGTACCAATCAAGGCTCCTGGGTCGTTTATCGGTCGGCCAGAGATCTTGCAGGATCTGGCGGTCGTCACCGGCGCGACGCTGATCGATGACAAGGCGGGTCTGAGCATGGAGGGCTTTCGAGCCCAGTATTTCGGACGCGCCCGGCGAGTTGCGGCCACACGGCGTGACTTTACAATCATCGGGGCTGGAGGAAGACCGAGGGAAATCCGGGAGCGGATGGCGCAGTTAAGAGCCGAAATGGATGCCCTTGACCGGCAGGAAAAGAGCAATACTTGGGATAAGCTGCGGCGCCGCTTGGCTAACCTATCGGGCGGCGTCGCTGTGCTCAAGGTGGGGGCAGTTGGCAAAGAGGAGGCCAAGATCAGGAAAACTGTGGCCGACGATGCGGTCGAATCCGTGCGGTGTGCACTGGAAGAGGGAACCGTGCCCGGTGGCGGCGCTGCCTATATGGCTTGCATACCGGCGCTCGAGGCGCTGGCAGAGGTGACCGAGGGGACTGACGAGGCGGCCGGTGTGCGCATTCTTGCAGAGGCGTTGACCGCCCCCCTCCAGCAGATTGCCGACAACGCGGGCTACCCGGGGTCCACCATCGCGGCCAAAGTAAAAATGCAGGGCCGTGGATACGTGTTTGATGCCTTGTCAGGCCAGATTATCCCGGCGATAGAGGGAGGCATACTCGACCCGGCGAAGGTCGTACGTGTGGCTCTGGAGAAGGCCACCAGCACCGCGGCTATGATTCTGACTACAGACTCCATCGTCCTCACGGAGAGGATGGGAGGGCTGGAGAAAAGAGACGGCAGAGGAACGTTGCGGGGCGTAGACCTGGAACCATAGCTGAGGAGTATCATCCCGATATGTAGGGGCGAACCCTCGTGGTCGTCCTCTTGGGCAGGTACAAGACCTGCCCCTACCCCGGTTTATTGAAAAGATACGCTGAGGATATGGGTCCGAGCGCTCTCGGATGCTATGGGATAGGGAGGTTGTGATGCCATCAGGATACTTCCACCGGATAACAGCAGAGACCCCCACAAGGTTGTGGATCAACAATCCCTCGGGGGCGGACGTGGATCGGGCAATCGCGGCTGGCGCCGTAAACTGCACCACCAATCCAGCCTATTGCTCAAAACTGCTCGTGAGTGATCCGGACTATATTCGAGGGGTCATTGATGAGGTGATCGTGACAACCCACGACGACGACGTGGCAGCTACTCGCGTCTATCAGCGGGCGGGCGCGCGGGTGATGGCCAGGTTCCGCCCTCTTCACGAACAGAGCTCGGGCAAGTATGGATATGTCACGATGCAGGATGATCCGCGGAATGACGAGAATCCGGTAGCCGTCATCCGGGGTGCGCTCCACAACCGCACGCTGGGCCCGAACTTCATGGCCAAGATCCCGGTCATAGAGGGAGGGGTAGAAGCACTCGAGGCGTGTGTGGAGGGGAATATCCCCATATGCGCGACCGAGGTTTTCTCAATGGCCCAGGCTATAACCATGTGCGAGCTTTACCAACAAGCGGTCGAGCGAACGGGTAACCGGCCACCCTTTTTCGTCACGCACATCACGGGTATCTTTGACGAGTATCTGGGCAAGGTGGCGGAACGCGAGGGGATCGACATCTCCCCCAAAGTGCTGTCTCAGGCCGGATGCGCCGTCGCCCGCAAGGAATACCGGATGCTTAAGGAGCGAGGCTACGAGACCACGATGCTCGGTGGCGGCGCGCGTGGCACACACCATTTCACGGAAATGGTTGGGGGCGATGTGCACATCACTATCAACTGGAGCACAGCTCAGGAGATCATAGACGCTGGTACGCCGGTTGTCTCTCGTATCGACGTGGAAACTTCACAGTCGGTCATCAATGAGCTCTCTGAGAAGTTCGTAGACTTTCGCAGGGCATACAATGAGGATGAGCTGTCGCTTGAGGAGTTTGCAGGCTTCGGGCCGGTGCAGCTTTTCAGAAACGCATTCCTGAAGGGATATTATCTCCTATTGGCGGAGATCGCCTCACGCCGCCACGCGCAGGCTTTGTAGGCGGCTTTTAGCGGCCCATGGATTGGGTGTCAGCAGGGCCGGTCCCTGCTTGGCCTGCGCCAGGCGTACCCAGTTCGCTGACGATCCCGGTGTCTAGGTGCGCGTGCATGGATGAGCATGGGATCAAACTTTGCAAACACATAGAGTTCAGACGACGTGGAGTCAGACGGGGAGGTCATCATTGTGAGACACAACAAACTACGAGATCTGCTGAACGCTGGTCAACCCACTATCGGTACCCACCTTCACAGCACATGGCCATCCATTGTGGAGGTCGTTGGACATACGGGCATGTTTGACTATGTCGAGTTTGTGGCAGAATACGCGCCCTTCGACCTCTATGCCCTCGACAACTTCTGCCGGGCGGTTGAGCTGTCTGACATGTCAGCGATGATCAAGATCGAGGTGCCCAGCCGATTTCTCGCCCAGCGAGCGGTGGGCTCGGGATTCCAGAGCGTCCTGTTCGCCGACTGTCACACGATCGAGGAGGTACGTGAATGTGTGTGCGTCGCCCGCCCCGACACACCCCAGGATGGCGGCTATTTCGGGGCCGCCACGCGCCGCATGACGTATATGGGGTACGGTGGGGGTCCCGACTATGTCCAGGCACTGAGGGATGTGGTCGTCGTCATGATGATTGAGAAGGAATCGGCTGTGAATCATCTGGAGGAGATCCTATCGGTGGACGGGATTGATATGATCCAGTGGGGGCCGACGGATTACTCGATGAGCATCGGCAGGCCCGGGGCCCGGCACAGCCCGGAGGTCAAGAAAGTCGAGCGCCAGGTCATTGAGACTTGTCTGAGAATGGGGGTGCCGCCACGGGCTGAGATCGGGAGCGTGGACGAGGCGAAGTACTACCTTGACCTGGGCGTTCGCCACTTTTGCATAGGCACAGACATCGCGATCCTCTACCAGTGGCTCAGACAGAACGGGGAGGGTTTGCGCAAAGTGGTCTCGGATTTCTAGGTGATGGAGGAAGTGAACATGCGGCAGGAAAACTGGATTGAATTCCGGAGGACGACACCCGTCGTCCTGGAGGCGGACGTCGTCGTGGTGGGTGGTGGACCAGCCGGGGTGGCGGCCGCGGTCGGGGCGGCGCGCGTCGGCGCCAGTGCAGTCATCGTCGAGCGGGATGGATGGCTCGGCGGCCAGGCCGCTGATATCTTCTCCATCTCGCCCTGGCAGTTCATAGACGAGGATCTGAACTGGGTGGTGGGAGGGATCACACGGGAGATCTTTTTGAGGACGGCGGGGTTGGGGGGATGCGATTACCTGTGGGAGACGGTTCCGGGCCAGATTCCCCCGCCTGAAGGGGCGGAAAAACCCTTTGAGGTCATCGGAAATGGGTGGGCTGCCCAGCACGAGGCCGAGGGCCTTCTCCACTGGCGGGACGCGGTGGTCGAGCCGCAGTCGCTGCGCTTTGCGCTGCACCAGATGTGCGACGAGGCAGGCGTGAGGCTGCTCCTGGATAGCACGGTGGCCGGCGCGATGATGGAGGAGAATCGCATCGTAGGCGTTCTTATCGAGTTCCGGGGGCAGCGCTTTGGCATCAGGGGAAGGGTCGTGGTCGACGCTACCGGACACGGGGACGTGGCGGTCCAGGCGGGATGCTATGCTGAGAACTATACGACGCTGGCGCGGCAGGGTTTCACACGTTCGCGCGGGTATGCGGGCGCTCACTCGCGGGTGTGCAACGTGAACTTCGAGGAGACGCTCGCCTACATGCGGGGACGTCCGGACCAGTGGCGACTTGGCTGGGGAGGTGCCCCAGAGGCGACTGCGGACCAGATTGCCGCGATGGTTCGGCTCGGCAACACCGTCACCATCAGCGGTTTCCCCGAGCTCCGGTGGAGGGCTGTCCAGGAGAACCCGGAGTACCGGGTCGTGGGACGGAGAGCGGAGACCCTGGAAACCCCCGAGGGCCACCTGGTGTTCTCCTACCACGGGGATGGTTTGGTCGACCTGTGGAGCAGATCTCGCAAGGTGATAGACTTACTTGATCCCGTCGAGTTCTCGGAGATAGAGGCCGACATTCGCAAGGTCCACTGGCTCACGCAGTGCCTGTACCGTGGGTATATCCCCGGCTTTCAGAACTCGCATATGCTGGGCGTGGCAACTCACGTGGGGACTGCGAGCAGCCGGCGTGTAGCGGTGGAGTACACCCAGACCAGGCAGGACTTGACCGAAGGAACTCACTACGACGACGTCGTGGGCCGCGCCATTGGACACGACTGGCACGTTGTCGCCAAGTACCGCGGTTTCGAGATTCCCTACCGGGCGCTTCTGCCTAAAGGGGTGGATGGATTGTTGGTCACTGGTAAATCGGCGGGCGAATTCATCCACTGTGTGGCCACTGTTGCGTGCACCGGGCATGCCGCAGGCGTTGCCGCGGGATTGGCAGCGAGGGCGAGCCGGACGCCACGCGAGCTTGACGTCACCCTGCTGCAGAATACACTGCTCGGCCAGGGTGCTGTGCTCTGACAGGACACGATTAAGGAGAAGATATGATACAGCGGGGAACTTGGACCGAATCCTGGAAGACGCTCCCCGTCATCTTGGAGGCGGACGTTGTCGTGGTAGGTGGTGGACCGGCCGGGGTGGCGGCTGCGGTCGGGGCGGCGCGCGTCGGCGCCAGCGCGGTCATCGTCGAGCGGGATGGATGGCTCGGCGGCCAGGCCGGCGACATCTTCACTATCTCGCCCTGGCAGTTCATAGACGCGAATCTGAACTGGGTGGTGGGAGGGATCACCCGGGAGATCTTTTTGAGGACGGCGGAGTTGGGGGGATGCGACTATCTGTGGGAGACGGTTCCGGGCCAGATTCCCCCGCCTGAGGGGGGGGAGAAACCGTTTGAGATGATTGGGAACGGGTCGGCCGCCCGGCACAAGGTCGAGGGCGTTCTCCGCTGGCGGGATGCGGCGGTCGAGCCGCAGTCGCTGCGCTTTGCGCTGCACCAGATGTGCGACGAGGCAGGTGTGAGGCTGCTCCTGGATAGCACGGTGGCCGGCGCGATGATGGAGGAGAATCGCATCGTAGGCGTTCTTATCGAGTTCCGGGGGCAGCGCTTTGGCGTCAGGGGAAAGGTCGTGGTCGACGCCACCGGACATGGGGACGTGGCTGACCGGGCGGGGTGCCCCTTCGAAAACTATAACGACCTGGACGGAGTCTTTACAGGTACGTCGAATCACCTTGGCAGAGGGGGCTACACGGGCGCTCACTCGCGGGTGTGCAACGTGAACTTCGAGGAGACGCTCGCCTACATGCGGGAACGTCCGGACCAATGGATCGCCGCGGGCGGGTGGGAAAAGGACCCGCCCAAAATGGAGATCGAGCAGGTTGAGGAGATGGTTCGGCTCGGCAACTTTGTCAACCTGAGTGGCTTCCGAGAGCTCCGGTGGAAGGCCGTCCAGGAGAACCCGGAGTACAGGGCCGTGGGCCGGAGATACCTGGATTCGCCTGAGGGTTATCTGGCCTTCATATATCAGGGGGACGGCCTGGCCATTCAGTGGAGCAGGTCGCGCAAGCCAGTAAACCTGCTTGACCCGGTAGAGTTCTCGGAGGTGGTCGCCGACATTCGCAAGGTCCACTGGCTCACGAACCGTCTGTACCGCGAGTATATCCCTGGCTTTCAGAACTCGCGCTTGCTGTACACGCCGACCCACGTATCGAGCGCTTTCGCCCGTTGTGTAGCGGTGGAGTATACCCTGACCAGGGATGATCTCATTGAGGGGGTCCACTTCGACGACGTCGTAGGCCGTGCCATTGGACACGATTGGGACGTGGTCTCCAAGCACCGAGGTTTCGAGATTCCCTACCGCGCGCTTTTGCCCCATAAAGTGGACGGCCTGCTGGTCACCGGCAAATCGGTTGCTAGCTTTATCCACTGTGGGGCGACGGTTGCCTGCACCGGGCACGCCGCAGGCGTTGCCGCGGGCCTGGCAGCGAAGGCGGACCGGATGCCGCGCGATCTCGACGTCGCCCTGGTGCAAAAGACGCTGCTCGACCAGGGGGCCGTGCTTTGAGTGTGGACAGAAGGGACTTCCCGCCGGCATTGAGCGGCTGTGGGAGAGCATTTTGGCGTAGGAGGACTATGTGACAAACTGGCAGCACAGGGGGCCTATCCTCCGAGGCGGCAACGTATTCTCGCTGGCGTCTCCTTCTGACAATCATTCGGAGAAGCTGGTTATGGCCGGAACAGCGGTCGGCCTGCACCGTTCCACCGATGGCGGCCGGGGTTGGCGGTTAGTCGGTGATGGGGTGGCAGGGTTCCCTGTGACGTGCGTCACCTTCGCTCCCGAGTACCCGAAGGAACCTACCATATTTGTTGGAGGGGCACCAGGTGCGGTTATCTTTTCACCAGACGGCGGGGATTCCTGGGATTCGCGCCCGCTGGATTTTCCAGACGTCACGGTGAACGTCCTGGCCGTCTCGCCATCGTTCTCTGAAGATGGCGTCGTCCTCGCCGGTACGCTTGAGGATGGGGTATATCGATCCACCACCAGAGGTCGTCACTGGAAGGCGGCTAGCTTTGGCCTGCGTGATATGGCGATATGGGATTTGGCGATATCCCCCGCCTGGGACGTGGACGGGACGGCCTTCACCATCGCGGGCGATCGCCTTTATCGAACCACCAACGCTGCTCGTGCCTGGAAAGAGCGGGGGCAAGGCTTGGAGGGACTGGCTCCTCAGACAGTTGGGATTTCGCCATGCTTCGCACTCGATGACACGCTGTTCCTGGGCACGGAGGGGCACGGCGTATGGCGCTCACTCGACGGTGGGGGCAGTTGGCAGCCCACGCAGCATACTCAAGGGACGATCGTCAACTGCATTGCCTTCTCTGGGACGTACGAGGAGGATCACGCGCTGTACGCGGGAACCGCCCGGCACGGGGTGCTCCTGTCTCGGGACGGCGGCGCGACCTGGGAGCGGTTGGACGGGCCGGAGTTGCCCGTGCTGGCCCTGGCCGAGGTGATCAGTGGAGGAAAGAGATTCCTGCTTGCCAGCGTCCAGAATCAAGGTGTGCTGCGCCTCGATCTGGGCCCAGCCGGCGGGGAGCCGGCTCAACGGGAGGCGGCGTGGGAATGGAGCGGAGAGGGTCTGGCAGCTCACCTATTGACGAAAATCGCTGCGCCCGCGGATCCATCAGCCACCTCCGTGCTCTTTGCCGCAGGAGAACCAGGGCTTCTCCTGCGCTCCGATGATGCTGGAGAGGGTTGGAGGCGTCTGGGCGCTGACGTGTTCCAGGGGGTTGGTGTCAGGTGCCTGGCGGTATCGCCCGCTTTCACGGGTGATGGGCTTGTCCTGGTTGGGGGTAACGGCACTATTTTGTGCTCGCGCGATGGGGGGACATCCTGGGAAACTGTAGCGTCAGGGGAGGTCTCCAACGACATCTGCGCTATCGCTTTCTCGCTTGCTTTCCCAGAGGACCAGGTCGTCTGGGCGTGCACGACCAGCCGCCAACTCCTGAGATCGCTGGATCGCGGACGCACGTGGACGGCTCTGGAGATGCCGTTTGCTGGACAGCAAATAGTGTCCCTAGCGCTGGTGCCCGGCTCCGCGGGCGACCACACCATGCTCGTGAGCACCTCCGCTGCGGTGAGGAGGGGAACGGTTTTCCGACTGTGGCGGTCGACGAATGATGGCCAGCGATGGAATCAGGTGTGGGAGCAGACGCGTGCGGCCCCCTGGAGCGTGCTGGCTGTACCCGAAGGCGATGTGAGCCCGCGCGAGCCCTCCGATCAGGTCTTTATGGCGGCTGGGAATGAGCTGTTCTGCCCGCTGGTTGACGAGATCGACGCCTGGGCAGCCCGGAGGTTGCCGGACGACGTCGCGCATATACTGTCTCTGGCGGTCGTTGGCGGGACAGCCAATCGCCGAGCGGTCATAGCAGGCACGAGCCGGGGTGTGTTCGTCTCACGGGACGATGGTCAGAACTGGCAGCAGCCCAGCGGTGGGCCGGACAGGCAACCTATCGTGGCCCTAGCACCATCGCCGGACTTTGCCGTGGATCGAAGTGTGTGGGTCCTTGCTGCCGGAGGTGATCTCTGGCAGTTCACTGACTTTGAATAGAGCGCTTTTGAGGGATGAACAAGGAGGACGCGATTATGCCCGAGGAACAGATCCGCGCGCGTATCTACAATCCAAACAGACCTCCGGCCGAGCCGGGTAGCAGGCCAACGATCACTGAGCTGGAGCGGGAGGTCCGCCAGTTGCACGAGAACCAGACCCCGCAGACCAGGGAGAAGCTGACCACGGTCACCTACCAATACTGGGCCCCGTTCAACTATCCCAACGTTGTGATGGAACTGGGGCGAGAAGAATTAGGGGCCGAGGTCGACGGCGACGGTGTGGAGATCGACTACCCACCCATCGGCGCGATCACGATCGCGGAGGACAAGCCCATCATCTCCGTCACGGTTATCGGCAGTGCCTGTACCCCTCTCGGCTTTGTGATGTTGAACGCCGAACCGATCGAGTGGAAGTACCCGCGCACGGGGATCAAGATGAAGCGGGACAAGCTGTGGGGCCAGCACGTAAATGTGAGGCTGTGGAACAGGGGGGTGGACGAGGCCTGGCGGGAGGCCGGCCTGAGCTGTGCCCGCTTCGACGTTCCACCCTCCCGCAAGGTGACGATTATGGGAGGCTGTGCCATGGACGTCGGCGGCCTGGCCGGTAAGCCCCAAGGCCTGGACGCCCATTACTGCTTTCGGACCATCCGCGTCACCGTGGTGGAGGAATAGCGGCCTCGGTGAACCGTCAGGAACCATCAACACGCAGAAGGAGGGCACAACTATGACAGAGGAGCAGATCCGCGCGCGTATCTACAATCCAGACAGACTCGCCGCCGAGCCAGGTGGCAAGCTGCCCAGGACCGAGTTGGAGCGGGAGGTCAATCGGCTGTACGAGAACCAGACCCCGCAGACCAGGGAGAAGCTGACCACGGTCACCTATCAATACTGGGCCCCGTTCAACTACCCGAATATCGTCGTAGAGCTGGGCCGGGAGGACCTGGGAGCGGAGTACAACGTCGATGGCGTCGAGCTGGACTATCCACCCTTCGGAGCGATAACGGTCACGGAAGACAGGCCCATCGTCGGCGTAACGATCATCGGCAGCGCCTGCACGGCTCCTGGCTTTGTGATGTTGAACGCCGAGCCGATCGAGTGGAAGTACCCGCGCACGGGGATCAAGATGAAGCAGGAAAATCTGTGGGGTCAGCACGTGAACGCAAAGCTGTGGCGCAGGGGCGTCGATGAGGCGTGGCGCGAGGCTGGTCTGAGCTCCGCCCACTTCGACATCCCACCCTCCTCCAAAGTGACGATTATGGGGGGCAGCGCTATGGATGTGGGCGGTATGGGAGGAGCCAGAGAAGGGCTAGACGCTCACTATTGCTTCCGGATCATCCGTGTCACCGTATTGGAAGGGTAGCTGCGCTCGCGAATCGGTGGGTCCATCCGTCAGCAAACAGACTTGGAGTTGGTCTTATGCGGTTTAGTTCGGACGAAATCACGCACCTGGAGGAGATTACCTACCAGATCCGTCGCTTGAGTGTGGAGATGATTACCTGTGGCCATTGGGGTCACATCGGAGGATCTTTCTCCATCGCAGAGATCCTGGCTTGTCTCTACTTCCGCGCAATGGAGAACGATCCTGACGTTCCCGACTGGCCCCAACGAGACCGCTTTGTGCTTTCCAAGGCGCACGCCGTGCCCGCGCTGTATGCCGCGCTGGCTCTGCGGGGCTACTTTCCGATCGAGGAGCTCTACACCTATTGCGAGCTCGGTGGTCGCCTGGAACCTCACACGGATATGAGGCGCACGCCTGGACTGGAAGCCTCGGGTGGTCCATTGGGACAGGGGCTCTCTATCGCCGTGGGGATGGCTTTGGGATTTCGATTCCTTGAGAACCCCTATAATCGCGTCTACTGCCTGCTGGGTGACGGGGAATGCAACGAGGGTCAGGTGTGGGAGGCGGCTATGTCGGCGGCTCACTACCACCTGGACAACCTGATCGCGATCATAGATTACAACAAGGTGATGGCCAAGGGCTTTGTGTGGGAGCTTATGAGCATAGAGCCACTCGTCGATAAATGGCGCGCCTTTGGCTGGCAAGTGCTGGAGGTAGACGGTCACGATATCGAGGCTGTGCTCGGTGTATTGCATCAAGCCCGCCGCGTGTGTGTCCAGGGACAGCCCATTGCGATCATCGCTCACACGGTCAAGGGCCGGGGTGTCAGGGAGACCGAGTTTAACTACAAGTGGCATACCAGCCATCCTCCGCCTGAGGTAGCAGACGCGATGCTGCGAGAACTGGCCTGCAACTACGGCCGGCCAGAGGAGGGCTACAGCCGTTTGGACAAATCGACCGCTTGCAGTGAAAGGTAGATGGATATGCCCGAGGAGATGCGAGAGGCGTTTGGCAAGACATTGGTCGAGCTGGGGCACGAGTTCCCCAACGTGATCGTGCTCGACGCCGACCTGAACACGTCCAGCAAGACAGTCTACTTCAAGAAGGCCTTTCCCACCCGTTTCATCCAGTGCGGGATCGCCGAGCAGAACATGTTTGGCATCGCGGCTGGGCTTGCGACGCAGGGCTTTATCCCGTTTCCCAGCACCTTTGCCGTGTTTGCTACAAAGCGGGCGCTAGACCAGATCAGCATCAGCATCGTCTACCCCAAGCTCAACGTCAAGATCCCGGGCTCGTACGTGGGTGTTCCCACCAGCCGGGCGGGAGCGTCGCACAACGCCGTGACGGACCTGGCCAATATGCGCGCACTGCCCCACATACGCGTCGCCGATCCTGGCGACAATCACGAACTGCGCGCCGCCATGCGCGCTGCGGTGCTGACCGAGGGGCCGATATACTTCCGCATCACGCGCTATACGCTCCCCGACATCTTTGACGCCGACTGCGAGTTCAACTGGGGCAAGGGCCAGCGGCTGCTGGAAGGCTCTGACGTGACGTTGATCGGCACCGGGATGATGACCAGCCTATGCCTGGAGGCGGCCGATATGCTAGCCAAAGAGAGGATCTGGGCCGAGGTGCTTCACTGCGCCTCGGTGAAACCGATCGACGTCGAGTTGATCGTTGCTTCAGCGCTCAAGACTGGGGCGGTGGTCACTGCGGAGAATGCCACGATCATCGGCGGACTTGGCAGTGCGGTGGCCGAGGTGCTGGGCGAGCACGCCCCAGCGGTCCTGCGGCGCATTGGCGTCCGGGACTGTTTCATCAAAAGCGGTGGCATCTCCGAGTTGCTGGCTCACCACGGTATGCGCCCAGAGGACATCGCCCTGGCCGCTCGGGAGGCTCTCGAGGCCAAGGGGAAATTGTGATGGCGACTCTGGACCTTGCGTCGTTCGATCCCGTGCGGCTTTTCTCGGACTATCTGCGCGTGACGGGGGTGGCCCACCTGGGACCGGAGCCGGGGGGTGCTCCCAAACTGCTGGGCAAGCGGCTAGGCGTGCTCAACGGAGCGTCGTGGGTCACCCTGTGGTCGAATTACTTCGGACGATTGTATCTTCCCGGCGTCCATCTGATCAACGTGGGCAACGAGGCGGTGCAGATCAGCTTCATGCAGGCTCACGCCGAAGGGAGGCCCTGCCCGCCGCAGTCGAACATCGATGCCTTTGTGCGCTATGCCCGGGACTTGGTAGAACTGGCCGCAGTCGACGCCGTGCTGATCACCTGCTCGACGATGAACCGCGCCTACCGCCAGGTCGAGGCTGCCCTGGAGCCGTATGGCGTGCCGGTGGTGCAGATCGACCGGCCCATGATGGAGCGAGCTGTCACGCACGGCGGGAGGGTGCTGGTCGTGGCCACCCACGGCCCGACGGTCGAGAACACGCAGGCGTTGCTGCGCGAGACCGCCGAGGAGCTGGGTCGGGAGGTGACGTTCACCGGCGCGACGGTCGAACGAGCGTGGGAACGGCTAGCCGCGGGCGATGTTCTGGGGCACAATCGAGTCCTGGCACATCTGATCCGCGACCGGCTGAGCCGCGAGAAGATTGGCTGCGTTGTGCTGGCCCAGCTCTCCATGTCCGTGTTCCTCTTCTCCCACTCTGACCCCGTGGCCGACTTTGGGGTGCCGGTCTTTACCAGCGGACAGTGCGGGTTCGAGCGCGTCCACGAGCTACTAGAGGTCCTATGATAGACAGTCCCCTTTCCGTCGAGGAACTGGAGGTATTGCGCGTTATCCCCACGCCGGCCGTCTCCAACGCGATCGAGACGTTGGACGTGCGGTCCCGCAACGCGGGTTATATGGGGCCTGAGGTGCGGCAGATGTTCCCCACATTGCCGCCCGTCATTGGCTACGCGGTGACGGCGTGCACCGTGTCTGCCCACGGGCCTGGCCTAGAGGAACCGGCGTCGCGGGCCGACTATTGGCGCTACGTCGAGGCCAGCGGTCCCGGGCCGCTGGTCGCCGTCGTGGCGGATCTGGACAATCCACCGATCATCGGCGCTTTCTTTGGCGAGGTGAATGCCAACATCCACCGGGCGCTGGGATGCGTTGGAGCGATAACCAACAGCGGCATCCGCGACGTGGACGAGGTCGAGGCATTCGGGTTCCCCATCTGGGCGGGCAGCGTCGTGGTGTCCCACGCCTACGTGCACCTGGTGAGTTTTGATACACCAGTGCTGGTGGGAGGTCTGCTGGTGAAGCCGGGCGATCTGCTGTTAGCCGATATCCATGGCGTAATTCAGATCCCCTTGGAGATCGCTCGGGACATCCCTGAGGCTGTTCGTCGGGTCGAGATACGGGAGCAGACCATCATTCGGTATTGTCAGTCCCCCGGCTTTAGTGCGGATGGGCTGGCGGACTTGATGGCGCGGTTGTGAGCCCAGTGTGGCTTAACAACTACATACCTCCTGAAGCCAGGACAAGGTGATCGCTGCCGGTCTCTTCTTCTCCCATCCTGCATTAACGTAGGGGAGACTACCTTCTCGTGGTCGGTCGAAGATTCCCAATCAAGGGTCATGTCAAGCCACGTGTTGAGACGAGCTGCGGCTTTTCCAGCCCTTCAACTTCAATCTCGCGGACCACATCCTTCTCAACAAGCGCAGCAATGGCGCGCTCCAACTCCCTCGGCGTCCACTTCAACACGTGGAACACCTTGCCGATCATCTTGCGGTCCGTGGCGACGATGCTGTCCAGGTAACGCTGCACCAGCACGCGGCGGGCCTCGGCGCGCTGGATGGGGCGCGCCCGCTCCGGCAGGTCGGGGAACCAGCGCTGCACGATCTCGTAGGTGAACGCGTATTTCCAGGCCCCGGTGTGGACCACGCCGGTGGGCAATATCTTGAGCCCGACTTGCAGCTCCGTCAGCGCCCGGTCGAATCGGCTCTTGGCGCTGTCGGCGCAAGCGTACCGTCTTGAGTGGCCCGTTCTCCAGAATCGCCCCATAGACCGCCTTGGCCTCGGCCGTCTGGAAGCTCTAGCCTACGCGTTGAACAGGTTGGGCACGACGTATATGACGCTGGGAGAGTCCCCCCGACCAACGAAACGCTGCTGTCCTGTGCGGATCTCTACGGTGACCTGGGCAACCAGCGAGAAATCATGCGGCCGCTCGGAAGAATTCCACTGCCAGCGCTTGTGACGAACCAGACTTTGCTCATGATTGGCTTCCTTGTATTCGGCCCTTAATCAGGCCTGGTACTGTTTGTCGCCGACCTTATCCATCCAGTCGGCGGTCTTGCCGTCGAGCTGTTCCACAATGGCGATGTGCGTCATAGCCGTGGTTGCCGTAGCGCCGTGCCAATGCTTCTCACCCGGCGAGAACCAGCTCACGCCCCCCGGTCGAAACTCTTCGATAGGGCCACCCCAGCGCTGGGCCAGGCCGCAGCCAGCCGTCACGATCAGGGTCTGGCCCAGCGGGTGGGTGTGCCATGCTGTCCGAGCACCGGGCTCAAACGTCACGCTGGCGCCGAGCGCGCGTGTCTGAATTCTTTGCACGCCTTACCTTGCTCAGCGACCAGTCAGTTTCAGCACGGCTTCGGGGAGCCGAGCTCCTTGTATCTGGATCTTTGCAACAGCCTCTTCGATCTCGTGCAGATCATCGGGCGTCAGTTCAACACTCACTGCCCCGATATTTTCATCCAGGCGATGCAGCTTTGTCGTGCCCGGAATGGGAACAATCCATGGTTTCTGGGCGAGCAGCCAGGCGAGTGCGATCTGAGCCGGCGTGGCCTTCTTTTGTGCTGCAACCTGGTTCAGCAGATCTACCAGGGCCAGGTTTGTTTTCCGAGCTTCCGGCATGAAGCGAGGAGAAATGTTGCGGAAATCAGTGCTGTGAAATGTCGTGTTCGTATCGATTTTCCCGGTGAGGAAACCAGCACCCAGAGGGCTAAATGGAACGAAGCCGATCCCGAGTTCCTCGCAGGTCGGCAGCACTTCCGCTTCAGGATCTCTCGTCCACAGCGAGTATTCGCTCTGGACCGCGGTGACCGGCTGAACGGCGTGGGCGCGACGGATCGTTTTAGCCGCCGCCTCAGAAAGACCGAAGTGCTTCACCTTGCCTTCTTGAATCAAGTTCTTCACCGCTCCTGCTACATCCTCAATGGGCACATTCAGGTCAACTCGGTGTTGATAAAACAAATCAATCACATCCGTTCTGAGCCGCTTCAGCGATGCCTCAGCTACCTGCTTGATATGCTCTGGGCGGCTATTCAGTCTGCCCGAACGTGATCCCGTATTGGGATCAAGATCGAATCCGAACTTGGTGGCGATCACGACCTGATCGCGGACGGGAGCAAGCGCTTCGCCAACAAGCTCCTCGTTCGCAAACGGACCATAGACCTCTGCCGTATCAAAGAACGTGACACCGCGTTCCACGGCTGCCCGAATAAGGGCTATCATCTCTTGCTTGTCGGCAGCCGGGCCGTAGGCAGAACTCATTCCCATGCAACCGAGCCCGAGAGCCGAAACTTCCAAGTTGCTGTTTCCAAGTTTACGTTTCTGCATTTCTGAACTCCTTTTGGTTATCCGATTATTCCTTTACCTTCATATTTGCCTTGCACGCGATGCTTTGTTCAGCGACCGGATATTTTCGCCATCTCTTTGGGATACCGATCCCCTTGTATCGTGATGTTCGAGAGGGCGCTCTCAATCTCCTGCAGATCGTCTGACGTAAGTTCGACGGCAAGTGCGCCGATATTGTCGTCCAGGTGCTCCAGCTTCCGGCTGCCGGGGATGGGCACAATCCACGGCTTCTGCGCAAGCAGCCAGGCGAGCGCGATCTGAGCCGGTGTCGCCCCCTTTTGCTCCCCGATTCTGGTAACCAGATCAACCAAGACCCAGTTTGCCTTCATTGCTTCTGGCGTGAAACGGGGAATGCGGGCACGGATGTCGTTGTCGGCGAAGGTCGTGGTTTCGTCGACCTTTCCCGTGAGAAAGCCCTTGCCCAAGGGGCTGTACGGCACAAAGCCGATTCCGAGCTCCTCGCAGGTCGGCAGCACGTCCTCTTCAGGGGTTCTCCACCACACCGAGTATTCGCTCTGGACTGCCGTGACCGGCTGGACGGCGTGGGCGCGACGGATGGTTTCTGCTCCTGCTTCAGAAAGCCCAAAATGCTCGACCTTGCCTTCCTGAATCAGTTCCTTGACTGCCCCCGCCACGTCTTCGATGGGCACTTCCGGGTCAACCCGGTGTTGATAGAACAGATCGATGGCCTCGACCCTGAGCCGCTTGAGCGATTCCTCGGCGACCTGCTTGATGCGCTCCGGGCGGCTGTTCAGACCCAACCAGCCGGGGCTTCCATCCGGTTTGAGTTGGAACCCGAACTTGGTGGCGATCACCACTTGTCCGCGAAACGGCTCGAGCGCTTCCCCCACAAGTTCTTCGTTGGTGAATGGGCCGTACACTTCAGCCGTATCGAAGAAGGTGATGCCACGGTCAACCGCCGAGTGAATAAAAGAGATCATCTCCTGCTTGTCTCCAACCGGGCTGTCGCCAAAGCTCATTCTCATACAGCCGAGCCCGAGAGCCGAAACCTCCAGGTTACTGTTTCCCAGTCTGCGCTTCTGCATTTCCTGTACCCCTTTCTTTGCGCCGTCAAGCTTTCTGTTATACGGCTTTGCTCATTTCGTAGGCCCATCTATCCACAAATTGCTTTCATCATGTTGAATGCGTAAGTGGCACGCCGTCCTGTTCAGGCGGAAGTGTACGGTGCACGAGGCTGACAAATGCCAGGACGAGAGCCACAAATATACAGAGAATAAGGTACATTCCCTTTGCTCCCATGCTTTCAAATAGCAGACCACCGGCAAAACCACCGACAGCAGAGCCAATCCCACCCATAGAGGCGTTGAACAGACCCTGGACCGTGGCCCGAAATCCTTTGGGTGCATGCTGATCAGCATAGGTCACTCCCGCGACATACAGAAGTGGATAATTGAACCCATTGAGCAGCTGTACGAACAATACAAAGACAGGATTGGCTGCAACAGCCAGCAGCAGAAAACGCAGGCCGGTCATGGCGATTGAGAAAATCACCAGTACATATGTCTTGAACCGTTTGATGAAACGGCTGGCGAAAAACAGTACCGGTATCTCGGCAATCGTTCCAATCGTGAGTGCCAAACCCATCATCGACTCCCCGGCCCCCAATTCCTTCATATAGGGAAAGAGATAGGTATTGATTGTAGCAAAGGAGATGCCACCGGAGAAACCGATCAGCAAAAAGAGAAGGAAGTGCGGGTTCTTCAGTAGGTCACTTGCCCGTCCCTTGTCAGCAGGTTTCCCGCTTTCTTCTCCGCCGTGGACCAACTTCTGGCTGACGAGGAATGCGATGAAAAATAAGCCGGCTGCGCTCCAGAAAGCGATTTTCAACCCATAGTTTTCTACGAGTGATCCTGCCAGAGTAGCAACGATGCCAAATCCAATCGTGCCACCCAGGCGAATGCGACTGTACAGGTTCCTTTCATCCCCCAGCATGAACATCGTGGCACTGTTCGAAAGCGGCATGATTGGCGAGAAGAAAACACTGGACAGAATAGCCATGCCAAATACGGGGATGAAGGTCTTGAGGTAGGGGAAGAGAACAAGTCCCGAGATCACAGCCAGCAATGAAAGACTCATGATCAGCCCGTGCCTGTTCGTCCGGTCTGCAAGCCCGGTCACGAATGGAGCACTGACCAGCGTGATCAGCGGAGCAATCCCTGCCAGCAGTCCTATCTGGGCGCCGGTGAAGGACAGCGATTGGTAGTAAAGGACCCGATAGGGGCCATGCGAAGCAACGCCCGCGAATATGAGGAAATAGAAGCCGAACGGCCAGATTTTTCTCATGGGATGATATCCGCAAGGTCATCTGTGTATGCCATGTGTAGGCGGCGTTGCGCCGTCTCTTCGCGTTCAACCTTCAACATCGACTGGATGGCTGGATCCATTGCGAAGCTCCTATTCTTGTTCTCTATAGGCAGGTCCTCTGTCCTATCAAAGCTGATCTTCTCTTGAACACAAACCCAGCGTGACTGCTAGGAGTCGAGGTTCATTCCTCTGCCTTGGGTGTATTATAGCACCCTGGAGTGTGGCATGGTATAATGATTCTCGAAGATCATTGTACGATTCTGCAAACACTAGACTGGATATGTGGCCCTATGGTATAATAATTCTCGAAATCGTTGCACAATCCTGCAAACCCCGGAGAGAGGTGTAGGAATGAGTGGGAAAGTCAATATGGATTCGATGAATCCGCAGCAGGTAGAGCGTGAGGCACACAGGGCGCAAGTCAATAGATGCGAACTGGTCGAGCGTATCGCGCGAGCCGTCCGCGAAGATGGGAGGGTTGAGCCGCTGAAAGGCCTGCGCCTCCATCGCGCCACCTCGCCCGCGGAGTCGATTTACGGCATGTCCGGCTTTGCCTTTTGCGTGATTGCTCAGGGCAGCAAGGAGGTCTTTCTGGGCGACACCCGCTACCAGTACGACCCCGCGCATTACCTTCTCGCCACAGCCGAGCTACCCGTCGTGAGCCAGATCATCGAAGCGTCGCAAGAACGGCCGTACCTCAGCCTCCGCCTAGCGCTCGATCCCACCCTTGTCAGCTCAGTCATGGTCGAGGCTGGTCACTTCTCGTCGCGCAGCCATGCCGGCGTGAGGGCGATCAACGTCGGCCCGTTGGACGCCGGCCTGCTGGACGCTGTGGTGCGGCTCGTCAGGCTCTTGGACACCCCTGCCGAAGCTGCCTTCCTCGCGCCCTTGACCACGCGGGAAATCGTCTACCGGCTCCTGATGGGGGAGCAGGGTAACCGGCTCCGTCAGATTGCGGTCCAGGGCGGCCACACCCACCGCATCGCCAGGGCTATCGCACGGCTCCGTAAGGAATTCGACCAACCGCTTCGGATTGAGGACATTGCCCGGGAGCTTGGCATGAGCGTTTCGAGCTTCCACCACCATTTCAAAGCCGTCACCGCACTAAGCCCCTTGCAGTTCCAGAAGCAGATACGACTCCAAGAAGCCCGCCGGCTTATGCTCGGTGAGGATCTCGACGCGGCGAGTGCTGGCTACCGCGTGGGCTACAACGACGCCTCACACTTCAATCGGGAGTACAAGAGGCTCTTCGGCCTACCGCCGCTGCGCGACGTGGAACGGCTGCGAGAAGCCGCCAGGTAAAGCACCTGCTGTGATCGATCTGTACAACGACGACATCCTCTGCTGCCGCGCTAGGAAGCACGAGTCGAGACCAAGCGCAGGCCTTTCAATCCTTCGATTCCCACTTCCTGGGTTGTGCCTTCCTCCAGCAGTGTGGCGATGGTCCACTCCAACTCCCGCGAGGTCCACTTCAGGACGTGGAACACCTTGGCGATCATCTTGCGGTCGGCGGCGGCGACGCTGTCCAGGTAGCGCTGCACCAGCACGCGGCGGGCCTCGGCGCGCTGGATGGGGCGCGCCCGCTGCGGCAGGTCGGCAAACCAGCGCTGCATGATCTCGTAGGTGAACGCGTATTTCCAGGCCCCGGCGTAGGCTACGCCGGTGGGCAGTACCTTCAGCCCCACTTGCAGCTCCGTCAGTGCCCGGTCGAGGCGGCTCTTGGCGCTCTCGGCGCTCATGCGGGCCTCCCGGCGGAGGCGCACGGTATCGAGCGGGCCGTTCTCGAGAATCGCCTCGTAGATCGCCTTGGCCTCGGCCGTCAGCTTGCCGTCCGCGTATTCCTGGCGGTAATCGGTCAACTCGCCGAAGTTCTCGGAGAAATCTAAACGTAGAACTGTAGAACTGTGGAATGCCCGGCTGCCAGTTTTTCGAGTCTTGCTGGAGTTGGTCAACCTACTGACGGCAATTCGCATTCACGCACGCGAGCGTGCGTCACTCTCAGCATAGGCCCGGCCCATCCGCTTGGGGCTAGGCCGGGCTCCAGGGCACAGAGGCACCATCTCCCTGAGAATAGACCGCCCTCTCCCAACGGACATTCTCACCAGAGTGACTGAGTTTCTGCTAACGTAAGCTCGCCGAAACTGACCTACAAAAGCACGGTCCGGGTATGAATCCTGAACCACTCGCTCATGCCCTGTTATTGGACTTCTGAAGCTTTCTGGACGACGAGTCGAATGGTTCCCAGTTGGAAAGGGAAACTCAGCCGCCGCATACCTCACCTATCCCCAAGCGATCAGAATGGGCGTGGACTTCTCCGGCGTGACGGTGATGGCGTCCACCGGGCAGAAGTTCACACACATGTTGCAGATTTGGCAGTCCTCGGGATACGCGATCACGGCGTGTTGAGTTTGCTCGTTCATACGGATCACATCCGTGGGGCATGTGTCGACGCAGGTACCGCAGCCGATGCACGTGCGGGGATCGATGCTTTCAATAGCCATTTCATTTTCTCCTTTACGCCAACCCCAGGTATTCCAGTTCGCCGGGGAAGCGATTGGGGTAACGTTCCTCGTATGGGACCGTCGGATCAGGCTTCCATTCGTCCGGAATCCCTTCCTTGGTCACGGTCATCTGACCATCTGGGCCCATTTGCAGTAAGACCCAGGCCAACCACTGCTCGTCGTCGCGCGCGGGATAGTCTTCCCGGTAGTGCGTGCCGCGACTCTCTGTGCGGAACAGCGATGCGCGTAGTTTCATCTCGGCATTCAGGATCATATTGGCCGTCTCGTGGGCCAGCCGCAGATCGTGGGCGTCCTTAGCCGTAAGCTGTGGCACCAGGTGCTCGCGCAGGAATGTCACGGTCGAGAGGGCCGCTTCCAAGCGGTCCTGCTGCTTCACAAAGAGCACGAAGTAAGGGAACATCGCGTTCTGCAACACCTGTGTGACCCAAGCCGGGCTGAAGCCGCTCTCGCGCTCGCGGGGTGCGTACATATCCGTCTGCACGGCGGCAATCGCTTCATCCGAGAGCGTGGGGGCGGCTGCCTGTTGGGCGTACTCCGCCGCGCCCTGACCGGCTGCGTACCCTTGGGTCGCCGACCCGCTCAAAGACATGCCCAGCCCAGTGTAACTAGCGCCACATAGCATAGAAGCAAGTGCATCGCCTGCGGCAAACAAACCGGGGACATTGCATCCGCCTTGCATACTGGTCGGCCAGATGCCTTCAGCTTTGTGGATGCCCAGGCCGGTCGCTGCGCCGGCCACTTGTTCGCCTCTGCTTTGGCCTGGAGCCGCACCACCGCGCTCGCCGTTTGGCGCTTCCCCCTCTGGCGCGTCGCCGTCGCCTTCCGCATCAGGTGGCGGGCCAGACGGTCGTTCGCCTTCGTCGCCACCCGGGCCACTATCCATATTCATCGAGATTTCTTCACCCGTGTGAATCGCAAACGCGCTATCGAGCGTCATCCCGGCGGTGAAGACACTATTCGTCTTGTTGACGCCCGTGTCCCACATCCCGGACCACTGGTTCCAGCAGGAAGCCGGGGTTTCGGCTGATGTCGCGTGAAAATCGATCCACTCTTTACCGGAAATAACCGCGCCAGCCCGGTAGGCCATCGCGTCGCCGTCGGAGGTCAGGGATTGGATGGGGAAGCCCGGCGCTTTGAACGAACCGGCTCCGGCGCACATAATTGTGGCTTTCGCCAGCACCACGACGGGTTCTTCGGTATCGATGGAAAAACCCATCGCCCCGACGACGCGGCCATCGTCGTCATCCTGTGTCAGCAGGGTGGTGATCATCGTCCGCTCGATGAGTTCGACCTCGTTCTCCAGGAGCTTTTCCCTGAGCACCAGACTAGGGTGCCGGACGTCTTCGTCGAGCATGCCCCAGGAGACGATGTCCTCCCAACGATCCTTCGCCTCATCCAGCATTTGATCCAGCCAGTCGAGGTTGTTGACGTAATCACTGCTTATGCTGACACCAGAAATCCACTCTTCCCGGTCATCCCCTGCGTCCTCGTCGAAGACGGAAAAGGTGTTGGCCCAGGGCGTCGAGCCGGAGCGGCCCACCGTGCCTTTGTCCACCAAAGTCACGCTAAGTCCCTGCGCCTTCGCGGTGATCGCGGCAAACGTCCCTGCCATCCCGCCGCCAATTACCAAAACATCGGTCTCGATGCGCCGTGGTTCAGACGCAGCCATTGAAGTCCCGCCGGGATTCGCGGCATATCCCACAGATTGTGCTCCGGTTGTCATCGTCGTTGCTTCTGTATTGGCTGTAGTCCCGCAGCCGGTCAAGAAATCGGGGAACAGCATCGCTGCCGTGGTCAATCCGGCGGTCTTTAGAAAAGTACGGCGCGTAAGCCCCGTTTTACGTGTTTGTGTTACTGTCTTCATTTTTCCACCTCTTCTTGCTTCCGCTTGGTGAAATTCAACCACGGGAGCGATTTTCCCGTCATTGTGATGATCCATGTCCAGTGCAGTACCAGGTGAAGGACGACGCCGACGAGCATCGCGATACCGCCCCACTTGTGCAGCAGTTGCCACACACCATAATTCACACCGAGAACGGTGGGCGTGGTGCTGGCGGAAAAGTCGATCCAGCTAAGCGGCACCAGGAAGGCCAGCGCGCTGATAGCCGTGACCAGGAAGGCGGCGCCGATGACGACGTCTACGTAATAATTGCGTGTTGCCTTGTTCATATCTAAACTCCTCTCCAACTACGTGTTTTCCGTTTGACTGTTTGGTTAACTCTGAACACCAGTTTAGCAAACTTGGCGAATGGGTGATAGTGTGTACGGTCACTGATTCGGGGTGGCAATGGTGATTTGAGGCATTTGTACCCATGACAGGTGTCACCGGTCGCACGCAAAGGAATAAAAACAGATGCGCCACACTTGGTAAAGTGCGGCGCATCTGGCTATTTGCAGAAACATTCAGGTTTATGCAGCCACTTCCGGTATGGTTTGCTGCTGGCCTTTGAATTGGCTCATATAGAGATTGTGATAGAATCCTCCCTCTGCCAGCAACGCTTGGTGCGTACCGCGTTCGACAATCTCGCCCCCATTGATCACTAGGATCTTGTCCGCCTCGCGGATCGTGCTCAAGCGGTGGGCGATCACAAAGCTGGTGCGCCCTTGCATCAGGCGCAGCATCGCTTCCTGGATCTGCTTTTCCGTGCGCGTGTCCACGCTGCTGGTTGCCTCGTCCAGGATCAGGATGCTGGGGTCGGCCAGGATCGCACGGGCGATGGATATCAACTGCCGTTGCCCTTCACTCAGGTTGCTGCCGCGCTCCGAGAGTTCGGTCCCGTAGCCACGCGGCAGGCGGTGGATAAAGGTGTCGGCGTTGGCCAGCTTGGCCGCCGCGATCACCTCTTTGTCCGTGGCGTCCAACCGCCCATAGCGAATGTTTTCCATCACCGTGCCGGAGAACAGGAACATATCCTGGAGTACGATCCCCAACTGCCGGCGCAGGTCGTGTTTTTTGACCTGGCGGATGTCCACCCCGTCGACGTGAATGTTACCCTGGTCGATGTCGTAAAAGCGCGTCAGCAGGTTGACGATGGTCGTCTTGCCCGCGCCCGTCGGCCCCACCAGGGCGATGGTCTGTCCCGGCTCGGCATGCAGGTTGACGTCCTTGAGCACCGGTGTCTCCGCGTCGTAGCCAAAGGTGACGTGGTCAAAGCTGACGTCGCCCTTGATCTCGTCCAGCGGCAACGCGCCAGGGGCATCGACCAGTTCGGGCACCTCGTCAATCACCTCGAACACGCGCTCTGCGCCCGCGATAGCCGACTGGATCGTGGTGTACAGTTGGGCGAGCTGGCTCAAAGGCCGCATAAACTGCCGCGCATAGTTGACAAAGGTCACGATCGTGCCCACGGTCGCGATGCCCTGCACCGCCATCCATCCGCCGGCCCCGACGATGATCGCAAAGCTGAAATTGTTGATCATACCCATCACCGGGCCCATAAAGCCGGACAGGGTTTCGGCGCGCGTCGCAGCGCGCTGTAGGCGGCGATTCGAGACCTCAAACTCGTCCAAGATGGCCTGTTCGCGCACGTAGGCTTTGACCACGTGCTGCCCGGTGATCGTCTCTTCGATGATCCCGTTCAGATCGCCCAGCGATTCCTGCTGTTCCTGGAAGCCCTGGCGCGTGCGTTTTGCGACCTGCTGGCTCAAAAGCGCCATCAACGGCAGGGTGATCAGGCTGACCACGGCCAGCGGGACGTTGATCACAAACATCATGATCGTGATGCCGATCAAACTCAACACGCTGGAGAAAAGTTGGGTGACGCTCTGGTTGAGTACGTTGCTGATGTTTTCCACATCGTTCGAGAGGCGGCTCATCAGTTCACCACGCGTGCGCTGGTCGAAAAAGCGCAGCGAGAGCGTTTGCAGCTTGGCAAAGAGGTCGTTGCGGATGTCGCGCACCGTGCGCTGCGCCACGCTAGCCATCAAGATGCCTTGCAGCCAGGTGGTCGCCGCCGCCGCCGCATAGACGCCGATCATCCACAAGGCGATCCGTACCATTCCAGGCAGGTCTGCGCCCAGGGCAAACAGGTCAATCGCCTGCCCCATCAACAGCGGCCCAAATAGTCCCAGCACCGACGAGAGCGCGACCAGGGCAAAAACGGCGAGCAGCCCCCACTTTTGGTGTTTCAGATAGGCCCACAGGCGGACCAGCGTGCCGCGTGTGTCCTTGGCTTTGCCGCCCATCCCTCCCATCCCACGGCCCCCGCCGGGCCCGCCCCCTGGGCCTCCAGGGCGCGGGCCTGGAATGCCTCCACTGGAGCGACTGCCGGAAGACTGTTCTGAAGGCCGTCCTGAACGACGTTGATTGTTAGCCACAGTGTTTGACTCCATTCCCTAGCTGGGACTCGTAAATTTCGCGGTAAATGTCGCTGGACGCCAGCAGCGTCTTGTGCGTGCCCTCGGCGGCGATCTGCCCGTTGTCAAGGACGAGGATCTTGTCAGCGTTGAGTACCGTGCTGATGCGTTGCGCGATGACAAAACTCGTGCTGTCTTTCATAATCTCTTCCAGCGCGTCCTGAATCTTGATCTCGGTCTCGACGTCCACGGCGCTGGTGCTGTCGTCGAGGATCAGCACCGCCGGGTGGATCAGCAGGGCGCGCGCAATCGCCACGCGCTGCTTTTGCCCGCCCGAAAGGTTGACCCCTCGCTGCCCCAACTCGGTGTCATAGCCGTCCGGCAGCGCGCGGATGAAGTCGTGCGCCTGGGCTGCTTTGGCGGCGACGACGACCTCTGCATCGGTCGCGTCGGGGCGGCCATAGCGGACGTTGTCGCGGATCGTGCCGCTAAAGAGTACCGACTCTTGCAAGGCAATACCGACGTTACGGCGCAGGGCGTCCTTGTCCATGTCGCGCACATCTACGCCGTCAATCTTGACGCTGCCGGCGCTGACGTCGTAAAAGCGGGGAATGAGATGGACCAAGCTCGACTTGCCCGCGCCCGTCGAACCGAGGAGCGCCACCGTCTGTCCCGGTTCGGCAACGAAACTGACGTCCTTGAGCACCGGGGCGTGATCGTGGCCGTTATAGCTAAAGGTCACGTTTTCAAAGGCAACGCGCCCTTGAGCGGTCCACGCGGTCGCCGTCTGCGCTCTATTTTGGACCTGGGGTTCGCTGTCCAGCACTTCTACGATACGCTCCGCCGAGGCCTGGGCACGAGCGAGCATCATGATCAACATGCTGAGCATCATCAGTTCCATCAAAGTCCGCTGGAGATAGCTGATGAAGGCGACGATCTCGCCGACCTGCATACCGCCTACAGAGACCTGCGCGCCGCCAAACCAAAGCACGGCGACGATGCCCAGGTTGAGGGCCAGCATCATTGCCGGCATCACCACCGCGACCGTTTTTGCGGTCCGGATGGTCTGCGTCATCAGCCGCTCATTGGTGCTCTTGAAACGCGCAACTTCGTGATCGCCGCGCACAAAGGCCTTGACCACCCGTATGCCGGCCAGCGTTTCCTGCATCACCGTGTTCAGGTCGTCGAGCCGCTCTTGCACCTGGATGAACATAGGCGTCGCCTTGCGGATCACCGTGATCAGGACGGTCACGAGTGCTGGGATCAAGACAAAAAAGAGTAGCGCCAGGCGCGGGCTGGTTAGGGTCGCCAGCACCAGGCTGCCGATCAGCATCAACGGGGCGCGGACCATCATCCGTAGCATCATAACAACTACTTGCCGCACCTGGGTCACGTCGTTGGTCAGGCGGGTGATCAACTGCCCCGTTTCCAGTTCGTCCAGGTTGCCAAAGGAAAGGGACTGCACCTTGGCAAAGAGTGTGTAACGCAAATCCGCGCCAAATGCTTGCGACGTCTTTGTTCCAAACACGGACCCGCCCATACCGCCCAAAACGCCGATGGCGGCCAGTCCGAGCATGAGCAGTCCGGTGCGGACGATATAGGCTAGGTCGAGTTGGGCGATGCCCACGTCAATGATCTGTTGGACCAGTTTCGGCTGCAACAGATCCATGATCACTTCCAAGATCATCAGCGTCGGGGTCAGGAGGACCCACAGCCAGTAGGGTTTGAGAAACTGGGACAGTCCTTTCACCGAGTTCATTCTAACTGCTTCCTCCTGCGAAATAGTCCAAAGTCTGAAAGACTAAAGTCGAAAAGGCCAAAGTCAAAAAGCTCTGTGTCTCTGCGCCTCTGCGCGAGGTTTTTATTAGCGTTGGTGAAACCAGTATAGTGGAAACTCAGCAAATCGCAATGCTCGTGCGGGACAACAGTCCCGCACCGCGCAGAACGCGGACTGTTGTCCGCTTAGAGCTTCTGTTGCGATCTACTGAAACTCCCGTTTTTGGGGGGCTTGCAAGGCTTCTGGCGGCATTGGGTCGAGCGATTCTCCCCAACGCCGCCAGATGTTCGTGTTCCTCACAGATGATTACTCACGGCCTGTTGGCAGGCGGCTGCCCGCCGCCCGGCCCTTGCCCAGCCGGTGGCTGACCATTCGCAGGTACACCCAACGCTGTTAGCAGATCAGCCTCGGCGACGCCAAGTGCTTCAGCAGCGGCGGCAAAGTCAGGTGGACCCTGACTGGGGTCGCCCAAAGCAACTTGTAATGCCTCTTCTGTCACGCCCAACTGTGCTGCAGCGGCGGCCAGGTCAGGCCCTTGCTGCCCACCGGGGCCTGGCGGCTGGTTGCCAGCGCCGGTCGGCTGGCCACCAGGGCCGGCCGGACCTGCTGGTTGATCAGGCGAGCTACTGTCGGCGAGGTCACCGGTGATCACGGTGCTGCTGGCCGTTGGATCACCTTCGGGGGTTTCGGTCACGTCGCCGCCACGCACCAGGCGCACGTAGTTGTAGATGCGCTCGTCACCTTCACCTGCCGGGCCGCCTTCGACCTTGGTGTCGAAGCGCACCGCGCCCGCGCCGTGGAAGTCAAGCCCTTCATTGTTAACCGCCCGCCCAAAGGCGACGTACCAGGCGTAGTAGTAATCTCCGCCGGCCTGGAAACGAGCCGAGGTGCTGGTCCAAAAATAGGGATAGTCGGAATCGCCGGCTTCGTTGGTGGTGGTTGAGACGTTGAACAGCGGGTCAATGGCCGGGCCTTCGTTGGCCGGGTCGCTGGCATCGGGGGCGTAGGCATAGTCCACAATGCTCTGCAGTTCTTTGACGTTGGGCAGCCGCCAGTCGCTATAGCCGAGATAGTTTTCTGCATTTTTCTGTTGTGCCCAGGCCAGCGCATGTTCCCAGTCCATGCCCTCACCGCTGTCATCCTGCGTCCACATCAAGCCGGTGGCGTTATCGGTGATGGTGCCGTCGCCATTATCGACGAAGTCATTGACCATGTAGTCGTCACCCCGGACACAGCGCACACGCTTGCCCATCGGCCCGGTAACAAGTGCGGGATAAGCCTTGATGTGGCCGGTGACGTGGTTGACGCCAAACGCCGCATCCGCGCCGCCCTCCACGGTGACACCGGCATAGTAGTTGCTTGACCAGTATTGTTCATCCTTGTTGACATCACTACTATCGGCCAGATCGAAGTAGGTTGTATCCAGGTAGGGCCAGCCTTGTGAAAAGTTGCTGATCGAGAAGAGTTCCTTCGTGCTGGGGATGCGCCAGTCATCATAACCGGCCAGTTCCAGCGCCTCGCAGGTCTCCACTGCTTGCGGCCAACTGAAATGGCCGGAATCGGGCGTTTGCTGCCACATCAGGCCAGTGACGTTGTCGGTGACGGTGCCGTCGCCGTTATCGGTGTAGCTGGGCGTGTTGCCGGTGAACTGGGCATCCTGGCCGTAAAAGGCTTCCCCCTCGGCGGGGCAGTCGATCCTTTCGCCGTCCGCGTTGTAGCAGATGCCCTGGCCGGTATCGACCAGACGGTAGGTTTCTTCTGTTGATACAGTCCCCGCATTGGTTGACGCAGGTTCTGCCTCGCTTCCGGCCGGATCTGCTTCATACTCGATGACGAAACCGTAGCTTAAGCCTGGTAACCTTGTCTTACCGTACGTGCCGACGTCCTCCATGTAATCTCCCCACGTATCAACAGGGACATTCATCTCTCCAAAGCCCATGATCGGCTGCCCATCATCACCAGAATCATTCGGCTGAGTGTTGTCTCTTGGGTCTTTATCAATGACACCATCATCGAGGTTGACCGCCCAATTGGTATAGTCCCATTCTTCACCACTCAACCAACGCCAACCGCCATCTGGTTCGACTGATCCCTCGGGCTGATAGCCACCTAAAAACGGGCCAATACTAATTCCATAGTGCTCACCATCTTCATCGAATGACCAGAAATATTTTTCATCTGAAACCAGATCGAAGACGAAGCTGTTTTCACCCTCACTTTTAATCGATGCCAAGTAACCTCCAACATCTTGTGCCAGATTAGCTGCCTGGTACCAGTTTAGGTTTCCGCTCTCGACATAGACCGCTTCATACCAGTGCGTCGTACCGTCCGCGTCGGTGTATGATTGTACCGGCTGTCGCTCGTAGACCACGTCTGAGGGCAAATCAGACCAAGTGAAGAGTTCGTACGCAATCTCAAAATCTACGCCGTTGATGGTTACGGTGTACGGATCTGCTGTGACACCTTGCCCGGTGACGCCCATGGCGTTTTCGAGTTCTTCAGTTGCCACGCCCAGCGATTCAGCAGCGGCGGCGAAATCAGGCTCTCCTTGGCTGGGGTCGCCCAAAGCCTCCTTCAGCGCTTCCTCTGTCACGCCTAACTGTTCCGCAGCCGCGGCCAAGTCGGGTTGCTCCATTTCGGTTGGGGTCTCATCCGTAGTTCCTGCTTCGACCGTGGCGGGGGCTTCGGTGACTGAGCTTTCCGTTGTCGGCGCGGCGCACGCACCCAGCGCGAGCGTGAGCAGGCTGATCATCAATAGGAAACTGATTCTTTTGAACATACTGGTTCTCCTGTAACTTGTGTTTCGTCAAAAGTGATTCGAGATACTCTAAAAACAGTGTAGCAAACTTGCTTGCCGGATATTTACCCCAAATTGACCAACGGTAGATAGATATAATTATCGGTGCTACAAAAACCGGTGTTGGAACTGCCCGGCGTCGCTTCGCACATGATGCCCCAAATTCCCGTACCATCAATTTCGCGGCCATAGGCTACATCGGTGGTTTGGGTATCAAACGTGACAACATCAATCTGGGTGGCGCCATCAGCCCCCAAAAGACCCACACTCTCGCCATCGGCACTGAGTTTAAAATTGGTGTGCTGATCGCCCTGTTCGGTGTCGTTATCGGCATAAAAGAGCAAGAAGCCTCCACCCGGAATGGTAACACCTGAATTAATTTGGAATTGGGTCGGGTCGGCCAAATCATCGGTCAGGTACAGGCCACCCAGGTCAACTGTCTCTGAGCCGGGGTTGTAAAGTTCAGTCCAGTCGGGATAGCTGCCTGGTTCATCGGGGTCTTCCAGAGTCGTGTCGTTATCGGCCATTAACTCGTTTATGTACAAGATTGGGGCAACGTATCCTACGATGTAGGTGTAGGTGCCGTCGGGAGCATTTGCCGGTTCGGTGGTCGTGAAACCCTCATTGTCAACGGCCTCAATGTAGTAATTGACAGTTGTGTCATCGGCTTGGGCAGGAATGGTGGCGGAATAAATATTGCTGCCATCGTCTGTCATCGTGAGTTCTATGTAACTGCCGCCGATGCTGTACCAGAGGGTGGCGGAGCTAACTGCTATGTCATCCGTGATGGTGGCTGTGACGGTGACATCATCGGTCGAAGTGGGTGAGGCGGGGGTATGGCTCACGTTGGAGATGACCGGCGCGGCACCACAGGGCTCGTTGCTGGCTCCTGGGGTTGACGAGCTGAAGAAGATCCAGGTGTCACCGCCATCTGGGCAGCGGCCTTCAGAGATATCGGTGGTTTGCTCGCCAAAGGTGTAGCTGTCGATCAGCGTGGCGCCGTCCGTGTTGAAGATGGCAAGATCCTCACCACTGGCACCCAGCTTAAAACCAAGATGATTGATGCCCTGATCGGTGTCATTATCAGCATAAAGAAGGAGATAGCCATTGGCGGGAATGGTGAGCGTTTGCGTAATCGCGTGTTGGGTTGGATCGGTCAAGTCGTCGGTCAGATATAGGCCCTGGAGATCAATTTCCGCAGAACCGGCATTGTACAGCTCGATCCAGTCAGGATAACTATCGGCCTCATCGGGGTCTTCCAGGGTGGTATCGTTATCGGCCATAAACTCATTGACAAACAAGGTTCCCGACAAGTCTGCCATGTCCGAGGTACAATCAAGGGCATAGGTAGCGAGTTCAGTTTGGAGATAGTCGGCACGCTCTTGCACAAAGTAGCGCAGGCCGTAGATTGTATCTCGTCCATCTTGGATACTGGAGTAAAGGTTAGTCTCGAATTCGGTGTTAGAATACAGTTTGTTGGGGTCAGCATACAGATCGGTGCGGATGAGATCCGCCAATTCGTTAATGCGGGCTTCCATGGTGGTCACATCAAAGCCAGAGTCCAACATCTGTTGTAGGTTACAGAGATAATCATTGCTATAGTCCGCATTCGCCCACAGATTTTCCATCAACGGACGTTCCTCATCCTCACCCGGCCCCATAGGCGTAGGTAACCAGAAGGGGTCTAGTTCCAAGGGGTCTTCCCCCCGTGCCACAAACATCAAAAAGCGGCCAAAAGATTCATTGGTATCCCACGGAATATGGGTGATTTGGCCAGTATCATCCCGGTCATAAACATAATAGTTGTGGGCCGAGCCGTTGTATGCATCCAGATTGACGAACAAATTATTCAACGCCAGTCCTTGCAAGCCGTCCGCAACGTCAAATAGTGGTTCAAGCGCTGCCGGGAAATCTTCAGCCGAGGTGTTATTGAGCACATCAATGAACGCTATCAGTTGAGAATAATCGTTGGCGGTCTCGTTGGTCTTCAACACATAGTAATCATAGTAGGAGTCGGGACCAGAACCAAGCCAGGTTAAATCAGAACCAAAGTCGTCATTCGCGTCAGCCGCATCACTTGAGGCCCCCTTGAATAGGTTGCCATCTTCATCATCGCCAAAGCGATTCTGAGCGAAGGTTTTATCAACCTGTTCAACGGCTGTGTAAAGGCCATAATATTCACCGTTGACGTAAACTTTTGCATGCACTGCTCGCGGTGCGGCTATAAAATTACCAGCAAAATCAAGAAACAATTTCTCCCGCAGCATGGTGGGGTCTTTGTGGCCGTTGTTTAGATTGAGTTTTTTCAAGTCGTAGAACACAAGCTCGTCGTTATCTTCATCATATTCGTCAAAATCAATT
>Ga0180431_10000985_pt1 | contig 39896 bp, 71 predicted proteins | sample SS_ome_11_FD_132459 | JGI IMG/M metagenome (GOLD analysis project Ga0180431, IMG submission 132459) | Hypersaline lake sediment archaeal communities from the Salton Sea, California, USA - SS_1_MS_1 metaG | ecosystem: Environmental > Aquatic > Non-marine Saline and Alkaline > Hypersaline >... | reverse complement strand
TACTGCCATGATCTACCGCGATAACAATGGGGAGACTATCGGGCAGGCTCTCGACGAGAGCGCCGATAGTGTCATGTCCGTTCCAGTACGGAACGATTACTGTTAGATTATCCACCCGCACTCCTTATTCCCTCTCGGTAGGGGCGGCTTTGATCAACCGCCCCTACCGTCTTTGTCAGGAGGGGTTTTGCTAGATTATGGGCATTCCGCCGGGAAGAAGCTGCTCTCCGGGTAGAAGCTGGAGGTCGGATCAGGCGAGATCGGATCGCCAGGCTGATCGCAGCGCACGTTCTGAATCCGCACGTTGGTCCAGGGTGCCCAGCTCAGCAGCCGCGGCCGCATCTCCAAATTCTGCTCCACACAGGTGTGGTCGCGCCGAATCCATCCGAGCAACCGGCCGCCATCCGTCGAGAAGTAGTCCGCCTCAGAGAACCGGACAGGGACGTCGCTCATATCGTTGTACTGCCCGTGCAGGGTCTTGACGTTGCCAACCTGCCCTGTCAGCATGTACATGTCGTAGCTCATCGGTCCCTTGTGCAGTTCCCAGTCATAGCCGATGATCGGAATCTCGAACCCGTCGAGGTAGATGCGGCCGTCGCTGAACAACCCGCCATTCAGGTTGTTGCGGAACGTTCGCGCCTCATACGTGTTGATATTCGTCTCGTTGTACTGGGAGCCGTCACACACGCGCCAGCATGTGTAGTGGTCCAGGAGACAGCGGATCAGCTCGGTCGGCATGACGAGGACGACGTCGCCCAGGCGCAACGGCTGCGCGCCCAGAACCGGCGACCACATGATTCGCTGCCGAATCTTGCGGAACGCCGAGAGCAGCACGTCGACCAGGTTATACCCGGCCCCGATAAGAGAGCCGTTCCAGGTCGCGCCAGCACTCGTACCGAGACCGTTGTGGTTCCAGTTGATGACGGTGCTGTCCATGTTCTTGCAGCGCTGACCGTTTGAGTCGGTGTAGCCAGTGGCTACAAGCGCCTCAAGACCAGCGGCCGAGCCGGTCGTGGCGGTCCCGGTGATGACCAGGCGTCGCAAGTCCTGCAACAGAACCTCGGTGATGACGCGCATGTCGTACTCGCGGTCGTCGGTCACCGGCGTACCGTCCAGGCGATAGCGCGGCTGTCGCTCGCAGTACCGAACGTCATTCATCGTGACGTCGCGCACCGGCCCGTGTCGGCGCAAGCGCGCAAAGTCCTCTAGGGTAAAGTCGCACTTACCCCATTCGACCCCGTAGGGATCGGCGCACGGATCGGTCGTAACGCCACTTGACGTTCCGCGCTGATCCGGCCGCATGTAGGAGATAAACTCCTTTTTCACGACGCAGATGTCGGTGCGCTCCCAGCCCAACCAGTCGAGGAACTTGTCGGCTCCCTGGAAGTGCAAAGACATAAGGTCTTCGTCTGCGCACATATCAAAGATGCCGCAGCACCCATAGATCGTAGCCAGCGAGCTTTCCGTTAGTCGCTGGACCTGAAGTTCGTCAGTCATATTGTTCCTCCTTACCTGTAGGCTGGCATGTTAGCCAGGGTGTCAGCCGCGATTGAAGCCGAACTGGGCTTCCCATTCGTCGGCTCATCCTTCTGCGCCAGCCGCGGGCTGTGCAGCACGACACGGGTCTGGCGTGGGCGCGGAACGTCCTGAATCCATTCCTCGCGCCGCTGAGCCTCGTCCCGCTCCAACGATTCGACCCGGCCGCTCAGTTCCCGGAGCGCACTGGTCTGATTCGCGATGACTTCGCGCAACTCGGTGATGGTATCGGCTAGCGTTTGCAGGTCCGGCATGATCGCCTCTCGCGCCTGCTCAGATAGAGCCTGGACAACCTCTTGATCCAGAACGATTTCCCGTTCCTCCACACTAGGTTCCGGCTCAGTCGCTTCGATCTCGTCCGGTTGATCGTCATCATCGCTCTCACGTCGAATCAAATCCTCCTCTTCGATGGTCCGGTTGCGCTCATCAACTTCACCGACGAACTCATCCAGGTCTTCCTGGGTCAGCCCGCCGTCATCGCGCAGCTTTTCCAATGCATCCAAAACGTCTTGCCTCATACGACTTACCTCCTGACTTCGCGTCTGAGTGAACAAGCTCGCCGCCTTCTCTTCCGGTAGGGTAGCGATCTTGCGATTAACCCCGTCATTGTAGACGGGAATTGACACACCTGGGATCACCTCCATCATCTCCGGCTCGCCAATCGGCGCAAAGGTGATGCTGTCACCCCAATAGCCGGGATCGGCCATCGTTGCACGGGCAACAGCCTGAGCAAGCGGGCTGTCGTTGTACGTCCCGCTGGTGATGTACAGATAGCCGTCACGGGCGAGTAGATCGGTTTGCCCGATCTCCCACTCGTCACCGGCTAGGTGATAAAAGTCGCGCACCGGGTATTCCCCGCTTTCCTCGGCGCGCTTGATCATGTTGTCAAACAGCTCGGTGCTGTCGATCTCCCCTACGCGATTCAGGACCGCCGCGCTAGAGATCGAGAGCCACCGATACGTACCGTCAGCGGTGCGAGTGACGATGGTGCGGCCGACCGGCTTGTGAATCTCGACGATCTCGACGAGGTCGCCCATGCTGATCGTGTCACCTTCATCGTTGGACGACACCGTGATAGACGTGCGATACAGCTTGCCGCCCATAGCGACCAATGCGTACACGTCGTCATTCTCGAAATAGATGTCGACCGGGTAGGCCCATTCATCCATCTCGTCCATCCGGTCCCACACCGCGTTCCACAGGCGACCATTGCTCACGGCGCGGTCCTCAAGCTCATCGCTGCGCAGTCGCTCGACCAGGTCAGCGAACTCGCTCTTGAGCCTCTCCCACAAAGTCATCCTGCCTCCTCTGGCGCATACAGCGCAATAAAAAAGGCCGCCCCCTCTCAGGGACGGCCTAAATGACCTCGCGGCCGTAGGTGGCCGCAAACCGATTCAACTTACATAAATATCATACTGTACCGGCGCTAGCTTGTCAAGCTAACACCGCTGATGGCGGCGAAAAACGCCTCAATTTCGATCGCTACGTCCTTGCTCCCGCGACAACATTCTCTGAGACGGTCCATATCGCGGAACACAATGTATCGCTCGCCTCCGCGATCAACTAACTTGAACTGCGGGCACCCGTCAACGCGTGTGATCCCGGTCCTGCGGTCGACCTTTACGGTGACCCCGCGACGATCCGTCTTAGCCATTTTGCAGCGCAAGCTCTTTGCAGCTCATCTTTTTAGCAATCCGGCTTTGACAAGCCCGACCCGTAGGTGACTTGGTAGTTTTTCGAGCTGGACCCGATTTTGTCGCGCTCTGTAGATCGGCGCGTACTTGATAGGTGCTCTCGTGGTCCCCCATACGCGAATGTCGGTGCGCAAGTTCAGCTTCTTAGTCCCCTCGATCTCGCAATCCCACGGCGACCAGTCCGGCTCTATGACCTCGCGCATCAACTCCTTGTCCCAGAGTGCGGCCTGGAGCGACATCTGGTACTTGTTGGGTGGCGGTGATTCTATAACGGTGGGAATCCCGGTTGGGACATGGCGCTTGCTCGCTCTATCGGTAGAGAGGTCGATGCGCAACAGGTCGGCCGTGGCGCGCAGCTTGCGCCACAACCACTTTACGTAGTCGGTGGGCACAAAGTTGTAGATGTAAAAATCCTCCAGAAGCAGCAGGAAATACTTTTCTGCGATCTGATCCATCAGCCTCAGCATCCCGTCTCCCCACTGCTGGAACCCGTAGTTGTGGTCGTCGATCTGGTGCCATACAAAGTTGGGTGGTAGATCGGTGTCCTGGGGTCCATAGGTGGCGACAAGAACCTCTTGCGGGGTGCGGCTGTCCCAGTAGCGGTTAAAGCAACTCGCAAAGCCCGGCAACAGCCAGTGGTGCTTCTGGTTCGTCAAGACAATCACTCGCATCAAAAACTCCTTATGGCTTTAATGACCTGCGTCTGCTCATCATCGGTTAGCTTTGGGTGAATGGGCAGACTTATGACCGTCCTTGAGTACCACAGAGACGTAAACGTCCTTAGCGTGTGATTCCGATACACCGGCGTGTACGCCGGTGCGACAGGGTAGTGAACGGCGGTCGGCACCCCGTTGGTCTCCAGGTGGTATCTAAGCGCGTCTCTATGCCTGCTGCGTATGACGAATTGGTGCCAGGACGGCGTAACTGACTCCGGCACTCTCGGCATAGCCAGATCGTCAAGATCATCCAGCTCGTCCATGTACCGATCCGCGATCTCTGTACGCCTTGCGTTCCAGGTGTCGAGATTGCCGAGCTTCTTGTTCAGGACGGCCGCCTGGACCTCGTCAAGTCTGCTGTTGCGGCCGATCAATTTGTGCTTTCCTTTACTACGTTCGTCTGCTGTCTCTGCACCATAGTTGCGCGACATACGGACGATCTCCGCGATCTCGCCGCTATTCGTTGTGATCGCCCCGCAGTCCCCGATTGCACCCAGGTTCTTTGTCGGATAGAAGCTCCAGGCATCGACTAAGCTGCAATCGTCCTCGGCGATTGCGCCGTGCGCCTGGCACGAATCTGAGATCACGACCACATTCTGCTCTGAGTGGTTTATGCAAGTCCCTATCGCCTCCATGTCGCACGGTATGCCGTACATATGCGTTGCGACGATGACATCCACCTTTTGATAGCGAAGGATTTGGCCTATCACGCGGGGGCTGATGCCGTACTCGCCGGGCGTTGGGTCCACGGGGATCAGGTTAAGCCCGGCGAGGGTGGCGGCCATCCAGGTCGCCGGGTGCGTCCACCCCGGCACTATGGCTGTCCCGCCAGGCCCGCAAACCGCCCTTAGCGCGAACTCTAATGCATCACACCCGCTGTCCAGCCCGACGCAGTATGCGCTCCCGCAATAGCCAGCCCAGCGACTCTCGAATATGTCGTGTTGCGGCCCGTGGATGAACGTGCCACCCTTTATGGCATCCAGTACGGCGCTCTCAATTCCATCATTGCACAGGCTCGTGAATTTCATCTTCCCTCTCTATGACCTCGCTAGGATTATACTCGTGGCTGCACAGGACCAGCGCTATAGCATCGTCGGAGAACTTGGCTAGCATGACAATGTTGTTGACCGGGACGTGGACGCCATGGCTATCGCTCCCGCACAATGTAAACTGATGTAGGCCGACCTGTAGTACAAAATGACCGCGCACGCAGATGATGATCTGCTCGCACTCGCTGTGCCCGTGTCCGGCTCGATGTTCCCATCTCGGTACGTGCTCGATCCAGAAAACCCGCTTGACGTCGAACGGCAGGTTCTCGACGACCCGTAACAATCCGCGACTATCGGCGTGGTCGCCGATAGGCACTATCGTCGGTGTCTTTTCAGCCAGTCTCGCTTGAAAGGTATAAAGTTCCTTCTGCTCCATATCCTGAATCCCTTGACGCTGTTTAATCTGCGCGCCACCTCTGGGTAGCTCCAGCACCGGCCGTGCAGACACTTTACGTCGAGCCTTGCCTGTGTCACGGCCCGGAACCGACAGTTATACTCGTGCGGTATCACATACGAGCGCACATTCCCCTTGTCGAGCCACAGCGCCTCGCGCAGTGGCCCCTGGTCATTATTGCCGTACACATGGGAGTGGTCCTTGTAGAGCAAGAACCACTGGTTGAACAGCGCTCCAACGCGCGGGTGGTCTGTGAACGCCATCACCCCGATGTTCGGTTCGGGGAACGATTCCGGTATCTCGGCGACGGTCTTGCACGTTTCCCGTGCAGCGGCGTGCGAGTACAAGAGATTAAACCCCATGTCGAGTATGTTAAAGAGATCGTATATTGGCAGCACGAGATAGGTGTCTACGTCGAAAGCCAGTAGCCGATTATAGCCCTCCGTCATCAACTTCCAGTAGACAATGTTGTAGTAGTGGGTGGAATCTAGGTACCAGAACTTTTGCTCTCTCTTCGGCAGCCTCAACAGGTGGTCGGCAGGCCCTCTCCTGCACTTGTCCGGGCAGGCGAGCCACGCATCAATGTCCGGCATAATCTGCTTGAACTGCCGGATGGATTGATACGCCTCTTTGACATAGTCCCCGCTGGCGATCCAGAACGCCGCTCTCATCTCCCTTTCCTTCTCCTTGGCCCAGTAGCCAGTATCTTCATCGGATGATCCGACCAAAAATGAAACCCTTTGTGGGTGCGCTCTATGGTGCGCCCCAGCTTCTCGTTCATGGCGGTCAACTCCTCTCGTACCACGGCCGTCCTACTCGTCACCAGATCGACGCCGGGCAACCCGGCCGCCGTTCGGATCAACTTGGACGCGACGCCACGCCGCCGATGGCTCTTTTGCACCCAGGTAAAGTCGATGAAGATAACGCCTGGCTCGTCCTCGACCCAGTGATAGGCAAGCATGCCGCCGTCAGTCAGGATCAGACCGCGCTCGTCGAACGCGTCCATGACCTTCTTGAGGTTTACATCGTCCACGTTTTCTCCAACACTAGGATACCCCGCATGTTTTCGATCTCCTGGAATGCTCCGCTTCTTTCTACGCACTTTGCGAACTCCTTGCCGCCTAGTCGGCCATCGGCCGTGTCCTTGATGATGACGCGGCCCCCACTTACCACCGATGCGAGCCACGGAGACAAGTCGTCTTCCACTGTCCCCTTTAGGCCGATGTCCCAGAAGATCAGAGACACCGGCGCTCTCCACGCGACCCCCACCTTCCTGATGTCTTTCTGTACGAGAACGACCTGCTCGGCGACACCGGCCGCTACCAGATTACCACGCGCACACACCAAATCGGCCGGACCATATTCCTCCCCGGCCCAACCCTTCATTTTCTCCCACTTGTCTATCGCATAGACTTTAGCGCCGCCACCCGCCATCGCGCCGAGCGCGAGAGCGATGGTGCCGTGTCCCCGGTGTGCGCCCAGCTCGATGATGCAGCCGTCGCGCGCATCCCTGGCATATCGGTACAGCAGCTTTTGCTTCTGGAAGCGATAGTTGGGTATGGGACCGACGAGCCGACCGACGCCATACTGCTTCAGCTTTGCCAGGTCTGCGCTTGGGATGTCACCAAACATACCCCATCTCCTCCATCGGCCCTCTCAGGTGCTCATTGGCGTACTTGATGCACTCCCGGTCAAAATGCACCTTCCAGTCCCCAACCTTGCCCTTGCGCATCATCATCATGTTGTGTGCCCTGCCCAGATTGAGCCGGTCGCCATAGGCGCGAATCCAGGCGCGGCGCACTGTGAACGACTGGCGGTGGACAGCTTCCTTGATCTGCTTGCGGTCGGCATGACCGCCGATCAAACCGACTAGCCTGAGCATCTCGCGCACGGCGTCCTTCTTCATCCACTCGTACTTGACTGTCGCCCTGACAAGAGGTGATTTTAGCCACGCGCGATTGTAGTCGATCCATGGCCCGATAGCCCTGACGGGGCCGACGCCTTTCACCATGGCGTGCAAGAACTCGATGGTAGGAGCGCCCCAGTGATACGACCCGCTGACCGCGACATCGCGCGGGTCTCGCAGGATAAAAACGACAGGCTCCCCAGCATGATGCTCGGCGACCATCCTGTGAGGTCTCGGCACGAGGCTGTCGCCCTCATCCGTCAGGACAAAATGACCCTTGCGCACTACGTATGGCTCCGGCCTGTTCCAGCCCTCCGACGCCATCTCCTTCCCGTCCTCTTTAGGCATGCAGCCGCCAGCGGCACAGTCGAGACAGTCTGCCAGCAATCGCGTCAGCCAGGTCGTCCCGCTCTTTGGGTATCCAGCTACGTAGATAGGTTCTCGCTCCATTCCATGTTCTCCAGCAGCGCGTTTGGTTGCTTGACGGCGATGACACGCCATTTGCCGGGGAGCGCCATCTGTATCTCTTGTAGGGTCGGCGCGCCATGATACATCTGGGCGCGCCCGTGTCTGTACTCGGTATAAAGGTAGTGCGTGCGCCGGAACGTCTTTTGGCCGCCAGCGATCATCAGCATCTCCGCGCCCTGCACGTCAGCCCAGATAAAGTCGACGCGGTCGAGACCCAAGCTATCCAGGCGCTCCTGATACACCTCGCCCTTACTGAAGCGCATCCACGGCCGCAACTTCACATTATCCTTGGGTATCATCAGGGACGATGAGTCCGTATGCTCTCGGCCCCGCTTGTTGCGCCCGGTCGAGAAGTAGAACGGGACGGTACCGCTGCCGTCCCCTATCGCCCAGGCGAACACATCAACCTGCGGGTGCACTCCGATGACGCCCACGAGGCGCGCGTGATCCCGCAGGTCAGGCTCGAAGGCCAGGTAGCGATAGTCATCCCCATGATGCCGGTCCAAGATGCGCAGCAGGTTCACGGTGTCGGTGCCTATGTGCGCGCCGATCTCGATGAAGACCGGCGACTCCATCTGCGGGACTAGCTTGCCGAGTTTCTTGTAGATCATCATAGTATCCTGAAAGCGACTAGGTAGCGCGCTTCTCCCACTCGCTCGTACCCTTCCATCAGGGCGTCGATGGCCGGTGTCAGATTGGGTAGGTTTCGATGCTTGTAGTCGTGGAAAAGCATGTACCCGCCTTTCTTGATCCTTGGACGCCACGACAGGGTGTCGGCCGTGGCCTGTGCGACGGTGTGACCACCGTCTACGAACACAAGGTCAACCGGGATAGGCCAGAACTCACCTGCCCTCGCGCTGTCGCTGAGGATACGCAGGCACCGGCTAGTCTCGAAGCCAAGCTCTTGCAAGCTCTCCCTCTCCCTCGGCTCCGGCTTCTTGTCAATCGAGAAGACGAAAGCGTCGGGCCTGACCTCAAGAATGGCGCAGCCTGATGTGCCGGTGCCTGCACCTATGTTGATACAGATCGGTTCACGCGGCAGCATCCTCGCCACGTCTTGAAGCAGGTCTACCTCAGACCTGTCGAGCATCCGGTACCTGTCGGCGATCTCATAGGTTCGCATTGATCCGCCTCAGTTCTTCAAAATCATGTCGGCCGCGCCGAATGTAGCTGCGCGACCCCTGGCTGTTGACATGGGGGAGCGGATCGAAGAACCCGTCCCACATGCTCCCAAAGTCGATCAGCGTGACATCTCCATCCGTCATCGACCAGATGTCGTCGATGAACACCTTAGAGTGCAGCCCGGCCGAGTAGCCGACGACGTCCAGACCCTTGATCTCGATCATGTCGAGCGTCATCCTGTTTATGTCGTCTCGCTGATTGATCGCGTTCTTGCCTGGCGGCGTGACGACCCCGGCGACATTGAAGAACCCGACGACCCCAAGCTGGGAGCAAAATGACGGACCGACTATCCCGACCTTCTTCTCGCGCAACTGCTCGACAAGCGGGAACAGGTTGCCCTTCAACATAGATTCGAGAAAGATGTCGCCGCTCACCGTCCAGAACTGGATGTCGGCCCCGCACTCGCGCAGCACGGTGCCTATCGCGTGACCCATGCCGCGCCGCGCTCGGCGGCATATCGCGTGCTCGTATGGCAGGTTGCGCTCTATGACGGAGCGTAGCTTGTTACCTAAAGGTGCCGAGAACTCGCACCCGTTGCTGTTCTTGTGGACATTCCACCCCCAGTTGACGCGGCGCTTCGGTCCAAAGGCCGTCAGCCACTCGCCGTCGTTCCAGCGCGAGATGGCAAATGGCTCGTCTTGAGCGAGCTTGTTCACATAGTACGCCAGGCTGTGCTTTTTCAGGTGCCCAAGCGCATTCCTGTTGCGGGCGTTAGATGCTCTCCGCAAGGTTAACCTCCTTTAACTTTCTCCACTCTGGGTCGCGCATGTACTTGCGCGACATTCTACCTGCAAATCCGTCCCACAAGCTACCAAAGTCAATGATGGTGCGCCCCTCGCGCCACATCCGGTGAATGACGATCTTGGCAGCCGGTCCCGCCGACACACCGATCAGGTCAGCACCGGAGCGCCCATACGCGGTCTCTGCCAGGTTAACGATGTCATCCACGTATTCGTGCGCATCCGGCGTCGGGATGGGCATGTATTCGCAATCGAACGGCATTTTGCCCATAAGGTGCTCAGGTCCGATGTACAGGATGTCCCGCTTCCGTAGGGCCTGCACCAACGGGCCGAGATCGCCGGATCGGGATGCGTCCACGAATGTCGTGCCTTCTGTCCAGATAATGCCTATATCCCTGCGACGGCAGAACTTCACGATCCGCGCATAGCCGCACTTTGTCCTGGCTATGCGCACGAGGCCGTATTGGTACGGCGCTCTATGCGGCTGCCTCAGCGTCGCCAGCAGATCGCGGCGCAGCTTGCGGGTGTACTGGACGCCGTCACAGTTCTCGCCCCGCACTCCGAGCATGCACATCCACTCACCATCCCCATACCTTGCAAGGGCGAATGAGTCGCGTCTTTCTATACCCTGGATGTATACCCCCAGGGGGTATTGGATTATTCTCGGAAGCATATGGCATCCATTGCGTGCTCTACCCTATGGGTAGGGAGTTTACAGAAGCGGGCTAGCGCCGTGATGACCGTGGGGGCCTTTTCGCGGTCCACAATGTCCTCAAAGTTGACCGTGACCACGCGGCTAACCCAGTCATCGACAAATTCCCTCTGTCTTTTCCGGTACTCCTTGGCGACGGAATACCACTCTCCGACTGTGCCGCCATACAGCTTGTGCATGGACGCGACGGTGTCGTCCAGATCGCGCCACACGCTCACCCAGCGCAGCTCTGTGCGACGCAACACGAACGACCATGGCTCCGCGATCAGGACGGTGCGCGGGTCCTTCCACCCCCAAGGCTCTTGCTGGCTCGTTATGTACGCCTCCACCTTGTCGCCAAAGTTGCGGAAGCTCTTGGTGATGCGCTCCTTGCTCGGAATGTCGCGCCACGATCCCTTGGCCGCCTCAAGTACGCTCTTGTTGATGCCGAGCGGGACGTCGTGCTCCCAGTAGCCATTCGGGTTGCCGTCATCGGCCGGTAGGAAGTTATCGCCCATGTAGACACCGAGCTTTATCAAGATGTGAGAGACGAGCGACGTGCCGCTGCGCGGCGCGCCGAGAACGACGATGGGCATCATTTACCTCCTAGACTGGTGATGCGGCCTCCCCGTAGCGGGTCGTAGCGATAGCGCACGATCTCATCATCGGGAATATCGTCCCAGTTGCGCTGCAACTCCTCCGGCAACCCGCGTTTGGTGTCCGTCATGATCTCGTCGGGGAACTCGGTCCATTCCAGCGGGATGATCCCGTTCTTCGCCAGCAGTTCGAGCGTGTAGTTGGGGGCTAGCCCGACCTCTTGTAGCCCCTTTGCGACGTTCAGCCACGCCTGAGCGACGGAGGCCCGCGCCAGGTCTCCGGCGTCGTCGCGCTGGTCGAACTCGAAATACACGGTCGGGGGCAGGATATTGCCCTCGTTCAGCTTCTCTTGTAGCGCTAGTGGAAAGGCGAGACCGCCCTTACCAGTCGCTTTCTGATGCTGGACCTGGGCCTCCTGACCACGGCCGAGGCTACCGAACTGGACCGGCCAGAACTCGGATGGATCGAACCCGAAGGCCAGAGCGTACCCGTACATAAGGAGATCGGTGAACACCTTAATGTCAAATCCGTCCGGCAACTGGGAGAGCGCGACCAGTCTGGCATCGACCTCGTCGACACCGCTTGTCGCCAGGACTGCCACGCCGCCAAAGTACTCGCGCTCCAGCCCGTCCAGTCGCTCCGAGCGCACTTTCATAGCCTGGTCCCACTGGGTCTCCCGGATGTTGTGCAGGATCAATAGGCCCTTGGGCGCTCTTGCACCCAGCTTCTCCATGTCGTGCTGGTAGACAGCGCGCATGAGCTGAGCAAGCTCCAGACAGCGCGAGACCGCGCAGTACCCCAGGCCAAGGAACTCCTCCGCCGTACAGGGCATCGAGGGCAGACGTACAAAGTCCTCTGGCGGCCATCCCTGGCGGCGCTCTCCGCGCGGGTAGTAGAACAGCGGCTCATCCGGGTTCTTAGACAGCCGACAGCGCGAGGGATCAACGTGTCGAAAACCGACGAACGGGCCGCCCCTGGCCCCCTCTCTGTAAATCTCCAGGATGCAGTTGATGTCCGTCGCGTAATACGATGTCGCCGCAACCTGAACGCCAGATCGCCAGCCGGACACGGTCGGGAACGCCATCCAGTTATGCAGGGCGTTCTTCACGCGGATCACCTGATTCCGGCCGCCTGTAACGCTCCAGCCGCGATTGGCGTGGATCAGCGTGGCAGAATCGAGCACGCCTGCCAGATGCGACTCCTCGTGATAGATCGTGGACAGCCAGGAATCGCGCCGTCTGCTGTCAGATCGGTATTTTGGCGGGTCGCCGATGTCCTCAAGCCATCTCATCACCGACCCGAAAAAGTCTACGGGCGTCGTAAATCGCGGTTGCTTACTCTTGATCGCGCGCTCGACGTCCTTCTCTGCTGCTTCAATGACCTTGCTCTGCTGCGTATCCATGTCTCTACTCCGATGGCGACCGAGACCAGTACTCGATCCCGGTACAGAAGTGTGCTAAGGCACCCGCCGCCATGCTGTCCGGCAGGTGGTACTTGTGCCCTGTCGAGTAGACATCCTCGACACTCGCGTAATAATGCTCGTTGCGCATGCTCCTGATGTACGGTGCCACGATCTCGCTGTTCTCGATGGCGGCGATGTACTCTGAGAGCGCGTTACTGCGTCGCCGACCCGCCATTATGAACGGGAACGCCTCGACTTCCAGGAACCCAGCGACGACATCGCCTAACCCCGTGGCGTCGTGGGCTGCGCTGCCGCCGAACTGGACCACGCGGTCGTTGAACTTCCTGACCATGACGGGCCACGGAAGCCGCTGACAGCGCTCGAATGCCACGATTCGCATCGGATCGGTGTCTACGCGCATCGTGATGATGACGGTGCGATCCTGTTTCCTGGCCCAGTCAGCGCCCGTGACATAATCGCCGTCCGGGTCGACGCGCTCGATCTGGATGTACTCGTTGTCGCCGCCTTCATACTCGCCCAGCGTTCGGTCGAACATGGCGACAACCGCCTCCGGCCGGATAGCGCGCGTTTCGGGCATCGGCTCCTGTAGGTCGTACTCGACCCGGAACATAGCCTCTGTGACCTGCTGGCGCTTACGCTCGACCTCGTCAGCGGAGAGCCAGCCATGGGGTCCGAGCGTTTCTCTCCAGCAGTTTGACGCACTTGCGCCACCGGCTAGAAAGGTGTGATCAACATCAACTGTTAAGTCGTGAACCGGGCCTTGATACGGGACCGTCTCGATCTCGGTTATAAGCCTGTAAATGCAATCTTGGCCCACTACGGGGTGTAACCGGTGGCAGTTGCGCTCCGTAATCCAACTCTTTACTGTCGTATGCTTCGCCCCTACCCTTCGTCCAATCTCGCGGTAAGACAAAGATGGGTCGTTCTTGTGCATCCTTCTTGCCGCAAGAACTTTCCCCTCATTCTCGATCCTGACGCCCATACCAAAGGGAGACACCTTTACTCTCCACGCCGGATTACCAGCGGTTTCCCCTCTATTTCTTGCTGACGGGCCAGGTCGGTTTTTGATGCGGTTTAGCGTAGTTGCGTACCCAAGCGAGGTCGCCAACCTGAACATCTGCCAACCAAGATCGACGCTTGATGTTTGACCTATCATGCCTCGCTCCACGCTCCACCCATCACCAAAGAGCCATCCGTTCAAGACGCCACTCACAAAGGCTCTCTCAACTGGCATCTCCTTTAGCCTCTTTGTTCGCGCCCCTGCTCCTGATTCGCCATGCTCGCTCTCCACCCACCGATTTATAAGATTAACAAGGTTGTCATTGTGAACCGAAACCACGCGACCAGCGCTGGCTCCCTTGCGATTTACATGAGCGTCACCCCTGGTTGAGGGACCGTATTTCGCTGTCGTTGGGTTTCTGTCAGACCACTTCTGTAGCTCCGCTGCCACATCTGCCGCCTCGGATTCATTCGTGGCAAAAATGACGCCGTTTCCACCTCCCCCAAAACATCCCTCCGCGAGATAGAGACCGACTACCCAGCCATCAAGGAAATCCCCTCCGTCAGACAACTTGGTAACCGGCTCATGCAACCTCATACCTGGTCGTAGGTCCTGCGCTTTAATTGCGCCGCTCTGGTTATAAACCTCGTGTTCCGGCGTTACTAGAATCGGGTCGGGTAAACCGACGACCTTGATAGAAATCAGGTCTCCATCAAAGTTGCGCTCCCAGGTCTTCGTTACATCTCGCGACACACCTGTCGAACTAATAACCCTGTCTCCCTTGTTTACATTCTGTATCTCGATAGGACAACCAGTGCCATCTATGACGATCCCGTTCGGAGGTAAACACCATTTGTGCACCGGCCAACCCTTCTCGGCCGCGCGACGCAGGATGGCGGTCATCGTTCCGTCTGGGTACTGGTGCGTAGACGACAGGACCGTCTGGGCCTGGATGCCATGGCGATCCATGGGCTGACCAAGAGCCGCGTCCAGAATCTCGATCTCCATCTCGTCGATCTCATCACAGCGAAGTTTGACAGGATGCGGTCCCCGAACACTGGTCTGTGACGCAAGCAGCGCCCGGATGACAGCGCCGTTGGTAAGCGCCGTCTCTCTGCGGGTCGGGTCCTTAGCCAACATACCGACCGGCGCGTTCTGATGGTTCCAGAACGCCTGGGTGTGCTCGTGCACTCGGTTCGACTGTTCGCCGGACCCACCCAGGATGTTGACATCGACGCATTGGGTCACCGCCTCCGTCAGACCCAGGGCAGCCAGCGTGTAGGTCTTGCCGCCGAAGCCACGGCTACCGACCCAGACGGAGACAGGGGCGCGGGAAAAGTATGCCTCCGAGAAGGCCCTGAACGGTGTGGAGTGATCGGCGCAGACCTGCTTGTCCGGCAATCGGACACCGAACGCAACTTCTAAAAAGATTTTTAGTTCTGCATCCGTCTTTAACGGGAGATCGAATTTCCACTCTCGGACGGCCATGGTGTACTCATTTTACACCCTGGACGCCCAAAGGTCAATAATAGAAAGGAGGTCGGCCTGGGGAGCCGACCTCCAAGAGAAAGGAGTAGGCAAGCTGGGGGAAGCTCGCCACTCACATCATAGCACAATTACTCACCAGGCGCAATGTTCGGCATCTCAAGTTGCACCAGCATGGGAACCTCGACGTCAAAGAGCGGCATGCTGTTAGCGACTCTCGCTAGGGCCAGTCGCGCATAGTCGGGCGAAAGGTCTATTCCGATGCAGTCGCGCCCAAGCTCTTTGGCGACCACGGCCGTCGTGCCGCTTCCGATGAACGGGTCGAGGACGGTGCAGGGAACCGGGTCGGCGTCGCAGTCGCATGTCGGCCGCCAGCCCACGGTCTTTGCTTGCGGCGGCTTTACCATTGTGCCGGACGGACAGATTCTTATTCCCATCTCTTTGGCTCGACCACTTTTCTTGATCTTGCTCGCCTTCTTCTCCACCACCCTTTCCCACGGTGCCCCGCACTCGGAGCAGCAACCACGCGCGCTGGTGCCCGCCTCGATCATGGGGATGACGAGTCCGGCCGGGTAGGTGGCAAAGTGCTTCAGCCAGTTGGTCTCCCCGCAGGTCGGGCAGCTCTTCATCTTGCCAATCCCCTTGGGAAAGAAACTGTTACACGACAGGCAGAACTTCCAGCGTGTAGCCACCAGTTTTTGACGCCATACCGACCGCTTGTTGCGCATCTTGCCGTGCACAAAGCCGCCGCTACGGTGTCCTGGCGCGTCGTTGCGACCCGAACCCGCACTGTACGCACCGCTCCTTCTGCGCGCTGCCGGGACACTCCCCTTGGCCGGTTCCTGAATAGCATAGTGGTCGAAGTAGTAGTGCTCCGACTTTGCCAGGAGAAAGACGTACTCATGCCCCTTGACGCAGCGATCAGTAACCGGTTCGGGCATGGGATTGTCTTTATCCCAGATGATGTCCTGACGCAACCACCAACCATCGGCTTGTAGGGCGAAAGCCACGCGCCAGGGGATACCGGCGAGGTCCTTTGCCTTGAGAGAGCCAGGCGGTCTCTGCGAGGGCCACGAAATCCGCCTGTTGTTCCCGGTATTCGCCAGCCCGGCCGGGCGAGGGCCGCCGCTTCTGGCGTAGGTATCCCCAAGATTCAGGAGTACCGAGCCGTCATCGCGCAGGACGCGCCAGACCTCCCTAAAAATGGCGACGATCTTGCCCACATAACACCTGCCGCACTCGTTGCCCGTAGCCCATCCCAGGCAGTCGTGTAGCGGTTCGTGACCGAGCTGCTCGTCGACGCGCTTGGCACCGCACTTGGGGCAGACATCACGCGCCTGGTGCCCGGCCGATCCCGCATTCGACTTCTGTTTGGCGCTGACCGGGCGCTCGAATCTCCCGACTTTGTGATCGCAATCGGGGTCGCCGCCTTCCCACTCGGCAGTCCCGTAGTCGCGCAAGTTCCAGTACGGAGGGCTACCTATGCAGCAGTGGACGCTCCCGGTCTCAAGAGTTTTCAGCACGTCCAGGCAGTTCCCGACGTAAATCTTAGTTCCCATTATGCACCTTCTGGTGAGCGCTTAGTGCGCACTTGGCGCTGCGCTCGCTCGTGTAGAACTTGCTCCCGTAGCTATCTCCACAGACCGGGCAGGGGATGCGCGGGTAGCGACCGTTTGAAATCTCGGTTGCGACCTCCGACTTTTCACTACGCCGCAGGTGCTCATCCAGCTTCATCAGCACCGCTATTCCGATGATGAGCGCTGGAATAGGGAGTGCTAGCGCGAGGTCGCCGTCGTAGTAGCGAAGCTGATAGACCAGCGAGATCGCAGTCAGGATCGCAGAGCCACCCCAGCGAACCGCAAGTTGCAAATAGGCACTCCCTGTATATCGCACCGCAGCGCGCACGAAGCGATAGTGCCCGATGTCCACCAGGACGCCAATCGCAATAGCGCTGATGATATGGTCTCGCTGCGCTAGTACGACCGGGTAGTGAAAGACGGAAACGATTACCAGCAATGGCACGAGGTCGCCGTTCTCTAGCCAGTGCTTACTCTTAGCCCAGATATTCGCAATCATTGCCTGGCCTAGCCTGGGGCAACTGCACCCCGATCTCGTGCATCTCAAAAAGGCGTGGCATGCGCAGCAGTATCTCCACAGCGCCGTGCTCGCCGACTCCCTCAAACCTGTTCACGATCTCGCGCACGGCGTCCTTCTCGGCCGGTGACAGAGCCTTTAGAATCAACTCTATCAGCTCGCCGCGCTTCTTGGCGCTCTTCTTGGTGTCGAGATAGCGCAGGGCGCGGATCAGATCGTCTCTGATGATAGCCCTGATACTCACAGCTCTTGCTCCCACACCTTCTTGAACCGGCTTTCAAGCAGCTCGTTGATCTGGGCGAGCAGGTTAACCGCCTTCCTGTGCTCGTCTCTGATGCCGTCCAGGGCGGCATCGGCCGCATCTAGGCTACGCTGGTCTTCGAGGCTTGGGTTCTTCCCGGTGATGGCCGTAACCATCGCCAGTACGTCCTCTTTCTCGCGCAACGCGCCATAGTAGGCGTGGACGCGGTCGTTCAGCGCGCTCTGTATGGTCTCCAACTCCTCTCTCGTGAACTCCATATCAACCTCCGTACTTGATTCTCACCGACGGGGTCCCTGGGGTGACGCGCGGCTCCAGGTGGAATCGCTTGCACACCGCCTGCCAGTCGGTCTTGACAGTCTCGACAACTTCCTGATGCTCGGCGAGTTGCTCAGGGGACAGCAGCAGCTCGGCGATCTCCTGGCGATGAACCTTACTACGGCCGTTCGAGTAGGCCACCCGCACATCGCCTACCACCTGGGTCGTGCCGAGCGCCATGACCTCGTCCATGATCCGCTGTTCGAGGCCGTCCAGCTTTGCCCTCGTCTCTCTTGCTTCCACGATCAACTTCACCAATTCCATCGAATCCATTTTACCCACTCCTTTCACTTATTCTACCAATAGGGACGCTACGTCGGTAGTGACAGATGTCACTACTTGTCACACGACTTTTGTGCTACAATACCGTCATGGAAACTATATTTTGGATCGCACTGGTATCAACCGCTATACTGTATGCCGCGACCGGCTCGACGGCCGCGTTGATCGCGATGTACGCGGTCTTTGTGCTGCGTCTACCAAAGATGATGCGCGACATCTACCGGGACATCAAGAATCTGAGGCGGTAAGCGGCAGGTCGGTCACGATCAAGTTCATGATCTGGCCGATCCCCTCTCTTTTCACCCTGACGTCACTCAACAGGGACAGCTTGACATCCCAGTGGTTCCTAGTGACGTGAAGTAGGAACCGGCCATCCATGGTGCGCATCACGCCTCGCTCCACGAGATCGAGGTGTGGCATCTCCATGATCTCCCACCACAAATCTTCCCCGTTGTTGACAAAGACCTCATAGGCGTCACATCCCGGCGAGGGGTATGATGAGCCAACGATGTCCATCGGCGTCGCGTCTGCGACCGGGACACAGCCTGGCCCGATAAGGTTGCCGTCGATGTTCTGTAGGTGGATATATGGGATCGTCATGCTGACATCGGCCATGGTCCTGAGATCGCGCGCGAACTTGGCGTTGTACGCGATCGCCATGTCTATCATGCACTGGGCCATCTTGTCCTCGAACTCGCACTGCCATTCCTCTCGCGACAGCAAGGACACGTCGATATAGTCGCTTTGTCGAACCATCGTCTCGAACGGGACACCCGTGCCCACATCCTCGCCGCAAACCCTTCTCCACGGCACGGCATCGGGTTCCATGTATGGCGCTCCTGGGATGGGAACCCTGTGGATATAGAGAAGGTTCGCGTTCCAGGCGTATAGGGGGTCAAACTCGTCACTCATTCCTCAGCCCCTCGATGTAGTCGTAGACTTCTTTGGGTATGGCGTATGTCACGCCATCTATCTCGATCTCCTCTGATGGAGAACTCACGACACACACATCAACCTCGCAAGCCGGACAATAGAGAACGGGCTTGCCTAAAAGCTCCTCCGATTCGCCAGTGCCAAACTCAAGGATGCACCCGCACACTGTGCAGACTTCAGGAATGTCGCTCATGCTCTCTTTCCTCTTCGCTCAGCATGCTGCTGTACATGCAGCACAGCACGACAAGGATCGTCGCTAGCAGCGCGACAATGCCCACTCCGATCACAACCATCGCGCCACCGCCAGGACAAACATGAGGGCCGCGATAAGGACAGAGTGCGCCCAGTAGGGCCACATCGCGTGCGGCACCGTGCGATACCTCTTGTTCCACAATCTCCACCGGCTCCTAAGCATCATTATGCGACTCGCGACCTCGTATGCGGCCCCGTAATCCCCATTGAATACCTCGACAATCTTATCCTCCTGCTCGGCCGTGAAGCCCAGCAGTCGGATCGGGGTGTGGTCTGCCCTTATCCCGGAGACCTTTCCGTCACTCATGTTCTCTCTCCCGTGTTCCACTCCCTTACGGCCGCGCTCTCCGTTCGGTGCATCCACGTCCTAGCCCCGCAGCTATCGCACTCCAGGAAATACCACCACTCGCCCGGTATGGGGTGGGCCACGCTCCCGTCTATCCCCCTCTCCTTTTGGATGATCGCCGCTCCGCCGCAAAAACGGCATTCATTCGGCTTCGCGGCCACGGGCTTGATCTTTCTCATGGCCTCAGAGTGCGCGCGTACATCGTCGGGATCAATCCCCAGCATGTCGTAAATCTCGTGAAGCATGGTCTCGACGTCATCTAGTTCGCGCTTCAATTCGCCAACCCTGTCGATGACATCGCCATCCGAAAGCGGCCCGACGAACTCGACCTCAAGCTCGTCGCATACCGCGTTCATGGCATTGGAGTATAACTCGTGCTGGACCACGGTTCGCGGACCCGGACTGCGCTTCAACTCGTCAATCTTGCGCATTGCGCTCTTGTGGTGATTGACGGGCGTCTCGTCGCTATTGTCGACTCCAAGCGCCTCGTAAATCTCGCCCAGGCGGTCGTATGCTCGGCCGCACTCCTGTACCACCGCGTCGTACTGCCACATCGGCACGCCCATCCAGCCCAGCTCAATCGACGGCGCGTCTTCATCCTTCGTCAGCGCGACGATCAACTGCACCGCCCTCCTGGCAGCCACGATGCGGTCGGCTTTTACCCTCTCGACTGGTGATACCACATTTCCCCATCCGCTCTGGGCAAGCGCCAGCGCCGCCCTATCCAACAGACTCTCGCTCATTCTTAGCCTCCTCTCTCATTGTTACCGGATGTCGCACATCCGCATACATCGTTAAGACATTCTTTCCACGCCGTCAGCATGGCGTTTTGCGCCGCATGGATCACCGGCTCGGCGCAAGGATATAGATCGGCAACGTCTAGGAGCACTCTCTGAAGAGCCTCCGCGACGAACTCGGTCGGGTCGTCGGGGAGCGGGATAGTGGGGTAGCGCACCATGTACAGGGTGTCAAAGACCTGCCCGTCGATGAGCCATACGCTCGCCCCAGCGTTGGGCAGTTGCAGACTGTCCTTCTCGTACAGTGATCTTTTCAGCGTGTCGGACTTCCACCCCACGACCGTGTGATACGCCACCCTGTCGCCGTGCTTGAACTGGCTCATCAAATCATCTGTCATCCTGGAAACCCCACCATTCTATTCTCGATCTCGGCCGCCACATACTCGGCCAAATAGTCAGCGTCAACGCCCATGTAATCAGCGATTATCACCACGACCTCGGCCGCGTCCTCGCCCAAGCCGAGCTTGTCCATGATGTGCAACGCCAGTATCCTGTCACATCCCGATAGTATCGTCATTTCATCTCCTAAAGCGACGCACGATCCACCGGGCCGCAAGAAGCGCCAGAATGCAGGGCCACGCGAGCCTCGCCGCCGACGCCCACACAAGGAAGTCCTTGTCGCGCCAGTAGATCATCATGATTGCGTAGGCAACAAGCCACCCAACGAGCCAGTACGCCATAAGTAGGCCAAGGGCGACACGAAGCTCATCAATATCGTTCATCTCCAATCCTCCCGAACAACACCTTGTCCCGACGCTCGCACTCAAACGAACAATAGTGGTACATGCCGTCGTGAATCGTGCCCTCCGATCTCCAGCCCTTGTTCCGCAACGCCATCGCAAGAGCGTCCTCGAATGACGGATGTGCAAGCACGTATAGCCGCAGTTCTATCTCCTTGTCGCAGCCATAATTGTTGCACCTGACCTTAACCACCGTTTCCGTTATCACGGCTCTCCTTTCTGCGGCGGCGCGGCCGATACGTTTTACAAGCGGTCCCTTCGGTCCCGGTCGGCATCTCGCTTGTCGCGCCGCCATATGCTCTATCTTACCACCATGGTAACGCCACGCATAGTGACTTTCGTCACCTCTTGGCGGAAGCGGTTGGAATCGAACCAACTTCAACCCGGTTAACAGCCGGGCGCTCAGCCATTGAGCTACGCTCCCAATAGGCGCGGCAGGAGTCGAACCCGCTACCCGCAGCTTATAAGACTGCCGCTCTCACCGTTGAGCTACGCGCCCTACAGGCGTGGGTGGAATCGAACCACCACCCGCAGGTTCAAAGCCTGCCGTCCTCGCCATTGGACCACACGCCTATACCCCAGTATACCACCCGCACCCCCAGTGGGGTAGTGACGAATGTCACATCACATCACGACATGCACCCCCCTTAACCAACTCCAAACAAATATACCGTAGGGGGGTATAGTATCCGCTGGGTTTTCAACAGATGTTGAAAAATCCGGGGATGAGAAGATGCGCGACATGGATCGCTGGGTTTTGGAGGGGAAATTTTGGTAGGGTGGGGTGCCCTTACTACGCGAAGCGGAGCCACTCTTCGCGTAGTGGACTATGCGAAGACGGGTCACCTGGCTACACGAAATAGGGACCAGGTCGACTACACGAAGCTTGCGCTTCGTGTAGAACATGATAGGCACGACCTATGCGAGTCATGCGCTAGTATAGGAAAGAACATTGCTAGATGCGTGTCTATGCGAAAGAATTCACTTGCACTCTCATTATATGGGGGGATAATCGCGCCAACGTCATTACTAGTTCAATTCAGTGGAGGTGTACAGATGTTAGATTTGTTGTCCGATTTGGCTAGACTAGGGCTGGCTGTGGGCGTGCTTTTATGCGCCCTACTAGTCGCCGATTCCCTTATGGCGAACGGCGAAATACTCGCGATTGTGTTGGATGCAATCGCACTACTCATTGGAGGGTAAGCGATGAATACCGTATATGACATCACAACCTGGGATATGGTTGGTTGTGCTCTGTATATCGATCCCGATGACACGCTATTGGTATACAACGACTCAGCTTGGAAGGTTACGATGATTGAACCTCACCTATTCGCTGAGGGCGCAAGTGATTTAGTCAAGACGGTCCGCCGTGTGGGGAACCAATTCTATCATGGTTCCCTGAAAGCTTATTGCTCCTACGATGCAATTGAGCAGCTATTGGACATTGCGCAGCATGCTGGCGAGGTTATCAAAGCTTACACTCAAGACGGCGAGTTGTTTTTCCGGGCGCGTAGGATCGATAATGCACGTGTCGGCCGGTTGGGTACACTGGTCATCGGCAACCCGATAGCAGAGTTGAACCAGCAGCAGATATCGGCCGAACGACTGGACACGCTGCTATCACACGTTGCGATGAGAACGGCGACCGCAAACGAACGATATCACAGCCGGTATAATAACCTCACCTATCGCATGGCAACGCAGGAGGCGCAATGTGAGAATCCCCCCCGTCACGCAATCGACCGTGCTAACCTGCTCCTAGACGCGGCCATGTCGCTTTGTGGTCATCCGTCGTACCAATGGCCGGAAGTCGATTGGTCCGATAGTGAAGTTTGTTTTCTGCTGCTCTTTGCCGATGACCTTGATTTGTTGTGCTATCCCTCTGGTATGGCGCAAGTATCCATAGTATAGGAGGCAATGCAATGTATACTTTTGAGACTGGCGTGTCAGCTATCCATTCTGCAGAATGGATATACGAGGACATCCTTGAGGGGATCGACCTAGATTTGGAGCACCACAAAGCAGACTGTCCGCTGTGCTCTGGATTCTTGGATGGAACCGACTACGAGCGACCATGTGAGACACTTGAAATGTGGGGTTGCGGTTCCCCTAGCACGGTTCTCATCGGCTTTGAGCCATGCGATCCTCTGCACCCTGAGTGCATGTTTCGCTATGTAGGCGAGTATGGTTGTTTCGCTTACAAGGTCGACAAGACAGCAGAGTATAGCGCTATTGTCGGCGAGGTTAACGTACAAGTTGTATACTCGCAATTTGTGAGACTGTCTCCGTTCTGTTCCCCCTGCTATCCTGGACAGGGGGATAATGACTCTCATCCTCTCAGTTGTGACGGGGGGATCGACTACACTTTCCAGCGTCGTAATGGTCCGATATTCTCCTATTGTCTACCTCCGACTGTGGTAGGGGATCATGGGAACCAATCGGATTATGGCCGCTTAATCTATGATCTCAGTCGACCTGTTGGTTATTTCGCCGGCCATGTATATTCACGAGTGCGCCAGAGCGATGAGAGCGACCCGCAGCACATGACAATACAGCAAGCTTTGACCTTTCTCCAATCGATGCTTACGCCAGGTTCCCCCCCGCTAGGACACTGGTTTGGTTGGTTCCAGCCCGATTACAACTCAGACGGCGAGGTCAAGCTTGGAACCGCGGCCATTTTGACGGACAGCTTCACTCTGGGGGATATCTTGCAGGGAACCGAACTAGGATACTATCAAGCTTCACGGCTGCTCAAAATGGCCGCCAAGATTGGAGGCGCAAAGCGACCACGAAACGTTAAAATAGAACCGGTTCTCGTGTGCTTTGATGAGGTATTCTATCCATTCGGCGACCTTGACACGACAGAACAGATTCTTGCCAAGCTGCGGATAGTACTACTCAATACCTTTACAGAAGGCCATAACTGGGCATGTGAATACGGCGACTATCTCGCCGAAACCTACGCATACAATCGCGCGGCGACCTTTCAGGGAGGTTGGGTTGTTGATGACTCACATACAAGGCAAGGTGAGATTATCGGTGAGTTGCTGGACTGGGATATAATCCCCCCCTTGAATTCTTTCGCCAGCTATCCCCACTATACCGAATTGAAAGGTTCTGAGTTCATCCAAGATTGGATGACAAACGGCGAATATCGTGAAGGTTCCCCCTTTGTGTTGGATGAGTTCCTACAGCTACCGGAGGACATGCACATTAGTTGGGGGGAACCTGAGATAATCGCTGTCATCGCTTGGATAGTTGATTGGTTGGTGAGAGAGTACAATAGCGGGAACCTCGCCTTTATCAGTTCTGAGGGACTGCCAGAGTCCTTGGAGAATCTTGTATAGTCGATCCCGCTAGTGAAAGCACAGCAGCAGCACGACCAGAGCACCACAGCCGGTATACTGGCTGTGGTGCTCTTTTTTGTTGCCCAGCACAAAGCGCGAAAAAAGCGCCAAGTCCGCAAAATGCGTAACTACGCGAAACATGACTACGCGAAATGGAGGATCTGATAGTTTGTAGCTATACGAAATAGTGCAAAGCTTGTCCTATGGCATAGCGCTTTCGTATAGCGCTACTTCGCATAGACCTGCGCGCACTACGCGAAGTCGGACTACGCGAAGTCGTACTATGCGAAATCCGGGAAAGTGGCCGGGGTCGGCCGGGGGCGCTCTACCGATAGGGGGAACCCCAGAAGTAACAGACGAAGTAACAGACGATCCTAGAAAGTAACAGACGAAGTAACAGACGATCAAAAAAAAGAAAAAAGAAAGGTAGGAAACCTTAAAAGGAAAAAACGGATACTGGGGGGGAGTATATCCGAAAAAGGGGGTTAAACGGCGCGTTTTGCCGGGGTTTTGCGTCGTTTGTCGCTAGTTATGGTCAAGTGCCCAGGGGGGTATATTGCTACTCTTCTTCATCAAAACCGGCCGAAAGCAGCAATTCCGAGCCATCAGACCCGGAAACCAACTCCCTTACGACTATTTCAGTCACTTTCTCGCCCATTCCAAGCGCACGGCCGCCGCTGGTGATGTCCTGCCCACGTATCAGACCCGCTCTATCTAGGATCGAGTTGGCCGCCGCGATCTTTTCCCGCCAGTTGGCCGCGTCCAGGGCCTCAGAAAGCACCGAAACCGCCTTAACTACCGCCCCCTGTATGGCTGCGGTAGCCAATGGTAGGGCCAAAACGGCCGTAATGTCAGATACAGCGGCGTCCAATTCCTTCTTATTGCTCCAATGGGAGACCGTACCGGCCGGTACCCCTGAAATCTCGGCCGCTTTGATGTCCGTATCAGTGGTCAATCTAGCCATTAGCCACGCTATCTGGCTAGCTGACGCGCTATCTGGCAGATATTCTTTTACTACACTGTAAGGGATATGTGATAGTACGTGGGGTCTGGTTAGTTTTAGGTTACTATCCGATGGTTGTTGAGCGCTCATATGTCCATGATACCCCAGATTGGCGAAAAAGGAAAGGTTAGGCCGGGCGGTTACCCGGCCTAACCGCTTAAGCGCTGCACCCCTTCCACTCTACAGCCATTCCGGGCCAGATCGAGACGGCCGCGGCCGCTTCCGGTCCGGTGCTGCTGATCCTGCCCTTTTCGATCGGATAGTCATCTACTACCCGGAAACCGTTCCCTTCCGGGTCGGCCGAAAGGACAACAATAGCGCTTTGGTCCTCTTGCTGTAGTGCTTTAACGAGATCGCCAACTGTCATCATCTGCTAGCCTCCAATGCTGCTACATGGTAGGGCATCAATGCGCCGTGCTTTCTCATGCGGCGCGTAAACTCCTGATCGGATAATTGCCCTGTGGTTGACATTCTCAACAGGGTGCAGGTATAGGCGGCGGCCGGACGGCACCCGCCGCGCCGCTTCTCCCGATAAAAGGCGAAGGGGCGAATGGTGGGCATAGAACCGCCCCGGATGTATAGATAGTATGATTCTTGCCGCTTCTGCTCAAGATCGTGCACCCATTTACCAGAGCGGCGCAACCGGCGGTTAAACTCGGCGTCAGATATTGCGCCCCACCGAACCAAGAAGAGATAAGTCAACCGTAAAGACGCTATCGGCGCGTAGTTGGCGCGATAGTGGCGGTATACCTCTAATGGGGTATAGTGCACCTCTGTACCGTCTGATTTCCAGTGCTTGACTATGCTTTGCATGATCTTTCCCTGTACCATGACTTGATCCATACCCGCCGCCCGTTCGAGACGAAAGAGCTAAAACGGCGGCGGCACAATGCCCACTCCAGCCGCGCCACTGAGGCCGCCCCAACCCCCGTATACGATCGCACGGGCCGCCCGTCTCGCTTTATGCGGACATTGCGCCCGTCCCGTGTGATAGTTAGGTGTACCGTTGCTATCATCATCTGATGCAGTACCTCAGCGCGATATTACTGCGCAAAATGATTGCATGCGGCTTATGATCGAGCAACGCTCTTTCCAACCTATCAACCGACTTATTGGTTGGGCAGTACCGGCGCGTCTTCGTTCCTCTGGTGATGGCGCAATGGGTGCGTTGCCGCCCGTCTTTTTTCCGCCCTACGTACAACATGACTTCTTTCATTGTATAGCCTCCTAGCTAATGATCGGGGGGCGGCCGGCCCTAGATCGTGGCCGCCCCCCGATAGACAACTAGAGGTAAAAGACCTCATCTGCAGGGGTCGCCTTCTTGCGTTCCCGCTGAATCTCTGCCAACCGCCGACACTCGGTGATGACGTCCCGGACGGCCTCACTGGCAAAGGTCGGTTCGCTGAAGTCGCCAGCATACCCGCCGGAGTTGTTGATCAAGAACGTGTGGCGGTGGCTCATCTTGAGAACCGCCCCCCGCAGAACTCCGCCCGTACCCGGTTCGGGCCGGTCTTCGTACAGTGTGACGGTATACTTGCCGTTCTCGTACCCATAAACGGCGCTAATAGCCCAACGCTTCTCTTTGTCTTTCATTTTCGTGCCTCCTATGCACTAGTTATAATATGGCCCTATCTTACCCCTACCGATAGGGCGTTAATAGTTCATTCTGTCATGTGTTTTATATGACATCTGTCACTATTGATGCCCTTGCGCCTGCGCTATTATAAGGCCACATTATAACGAGATAGGAGGCACGATGGTAACCATAGACAAGCTACACCAACCAACAACCCTAACACAGGAACAGGCGGAGCTAATCGCCGCCGCTCTCACCGCAGGCGACGCGGACGCGGACGGCTGGACCTATGAGGCCGTCCCTATTGCGGGCGGTTGGCAAGTCTTTGTCACCGATGAAGACGGCTATCAACTGGGGGCGCTCTAATGGCCTTTCACTGTGATTACTGCGGGCGCAATATGCCCAACCCCGCTAACATTACGACGGGGTACGGGCTAGATCGGGATAATATGAAAGTCTGTTACCCCTGTTGCGCAGGGGTAGACCGCGCGGCCATGATCGAGAGAGGCCGAGCCGCTCTATACCTGACTTGGAGCCGATCAGACAATGGCTATACCGCGCCGCTATGGGTCGCCAACTGGCCCGGCTCCCTGCGGTTCGAGGTCTTCGACTACAGCACCGGCCGCCATAACATCGCCGGGAGCCGGGTAGACGTCTGGTTTATCGGGCCAGACGGCGCGGTATGGTGGGGCGTGCAATACGGGAAAAATAGCGATATTGTACACTGCAAGCGAACCAAACAAAATAACTGGTGGGGTTGCTCGCGAGCGCTCGATGCTATGCGAGCACAACAAAGGGAGATGTAAATGACTACACTCAGGAAGATCATTGCAAGCGACAAGCAGAGGGGCGGCCGGTTCTTTAGCCGTGATACTCTCAAGTTTTGGGGTCAAACCTTACGGGATTTCCGCCGGGTACGGCTAGATGACGGGCGTGAGGCGGTCTATTCTCGCAGGTTGGGCGGCTCGAAGGATTGGGGGTATGTATACCCCGGCGTTTACTCGCTCGGCGTGTTCAACCCCGAAACCGGCCGCGTTGACGGCCGATCGTCGGCTATCGACCCGGACGCCTACCGGGCCGCAAAGGAGCACCTAGAGAAGGAAGAGGACCGCCGGTTTTGGAGTAACAGACGATGAAAAAGACCTATCACGTAAAAGGGTTTACAATCATAACCGAGGTTATCCCCGATCCATCGTATACCCTTCGCCATCTGGGCTATACCGCGCCGATGCCCGACCCGGCGCGGCCGTTCGTAGCCGATGGCGAGCTGCACCCCGCAGGAGCACCTATCCCGCCATCATTGCCCGCATGGCGCGTAACTGGAAATAAGCACCGCTTTTGGATTCCGGCGAACCCCGACGGCGACGTCATGAGTGACTATAACCTGTTCAAGGACCACGGCGACACGTGGCAGATGATGAGGGCAGTAGCCACGGCATACGTGGGTATCTCGGAGATTGCAGGCGATAGCATTGGGAACCTATCCACTCATGACGGTTGGGGATATATAGACTCTCGCGCGGCGGAGCTAGTAGAGATCGTGGCACAGCAGGCGTTAAATAGGCTCCCGGAGTTGGTCCGAGAGCTTGAAAGTATCCTAGAAAGGAGTAAGGAAAATGGCATATCGTAAATACGTCGTGACATTCAATAAGGGCGGGGAATCCCCCGTCAAGGTCCAAGTGCAGGCGAAAAAGACGCTTGTGCAAGACTTTGCCCGCAAGGGCGGCCGCCTGTGGAACATGGGCCAATGGTGCCGGGAGTTGGGCGGCGTGATCGGCGAGAGGGAGACGTCACACCTCACGATGTCAATGTTTGGTGGCAACCGGGGCGAAATCGCCGACCCGGAAGCGTTCGAGCAGGACCGGGCGGCGTGGCTTGAGTCACTCCCGGAGACCATCAAGGGTAACGCCGAGTTGGCGAAATACGCTAGCTCCGCCGTTGACATCTTCGAACGCCACGTCCCGACCGTTGACAACAGGGAGACGCCAAGTCAACGGGCGCAGAGCATAGCCGCCCGTCAGATTGCCTATGAAGAGCGCGAGAAGGAACTAGCCGCCAAGTCAGCAGACTTCCGCGCGATCTTCTCGAATGGCGAGAAAGTAACAGTGCCTACGGGAATGATGGCCGTCACCATCAAACCCCACTATGACAACTCGGACACCATGACAGATTACTTCGACCGCCGCGCCAGCTACCCCCATTCTAGCCCGCTGATCCTTGGGCTAGTCAGGAAGGGCCAACAGCGAGAAGCGACGGCGCGCCGGGTTCTGAGCGCGTACCCAGAGCTGGAGGCTATCGGCTGGACCTGGAAAGACCAAAACTACAGCATGGGCGGCGGCTATTTTCTCGAATCCGAGTACACCGGCGAGCGGATCGAGGGACACAAGACCTACGGCGGCCAAACCGACCCCGGATACTATTACATCATCAAAATCGACAAGTGGTCCGAGGGCAAAGAACTGTACTGCTGGCGCGATTACCCCGGCGAAAAGAAACAGACGCCGACCGAAACCAGTACCGACGGTGTCACGGTCGACCATGACAGAGATTGGACCTGGATCACTTTCCCCGCCAAACCAAGCGAAGAGGTCCGCGCCGCTCTCAAGTCGGCTGGCGGTCGCTGGAGCCGCAAGCGGGGCGCGTGGTACATCCGGCGGCCCGTACCCACCGCCGAAATCATGGAGTTGATCGGCGCGAAAGAAACAGAGACGGGAGAAAAGGCGGGACCAGCGTCATAGCCCGCTTGGTTATCGTAGATAAGTAGCAAAGTCCCGCCGGTCTCCCTACCGATAGGGAGGCCGGCGGGGAAAGGATCAGCAAATGAGGGCGAAACATCTAAAAAACATATTGTCATATTGTAGGACGGCGCGGCTTGTGACGTACCAGAACGGAGAGCCGCTTGAGCTAGTCGCTGTGGTCTCGCATGACGCCGAGACTATCGCGCTGGTGCCCAGTGATTACAAAGAGATCACCGCCGCCATCAAAGACTTGGACGGGCGAGAAGACCCGCCCGCCCACGACATGATCATGGACTTTCGGTCAGAACCCGGTCAAGTCCTGATCTTCTGCCAGGAGTAACAAATGAGCAAGCCCAGGTGTGACAATTGCGGCAAGGAAACGACTGAGAAGGTTTTCTGTAGCTTCCGGTTCTGCCTTGAGTGCAAGGCGGAGCAGGACCGCCACGGAATGATAGAAGACGGTGATAACAGTCTATACCTGACCAATGACTGCACCCACCTGTTTGTCGGTCTGCTGACGTTCAAAGTCCTAAAACTCCAATACGGAGAGAAAACGGCGTACTTTGGCAGGCGGCTGGCTGTGTCGTTCGTCGGGCCAGACGGGCGGCTATGGGTCGGCACCGGGAAAGAATTCTCCCGCTTGCTCTCGTGCAGGCGGTACGATCTACCCCCCAAACACAAGAGAGTATAATGATTATCTGCTGGGCGTGCAACCGGCAAATACTCCCGTCCGAGCGGTCGGAGCTGCACCACCCCGACCGCTCGGACCGCTCGCGCGTGGTCCAAGTCCACGCCGAGTGCCACCGGCGGCTACACTCCGAAAGCGGCGACTTTAGCCGCTGGGGGCGCTGGGGATATGAGAAAGTAACAGAAGTAACAGAGGACTGGCACAGACTGGGCGGCCTGGCGCGAGCCGCCGCCGCTCAGAGAGATCGGCTAGGGCGATTTGTAGGGGAGGCGTGATGGAGTTTCTAGTTAAGAATAATGACGGGTCTGTCTGCAAGCAAGATGTGCAGTTGATCATGGAGCGCCTGAAAACCTGTTTGGTGCTGGGCGGCTGCGCTCTAGTCGTGATGCCGACGGGCGGCACCATGGAAGTCGGTCCCGTTGTGGCCGACGAGAAAGTAACAGACGCAAAAAAGGATGATGTATGTCAGTCATAACGCATAACGACTTCACGAACGAGAAAGTAACAGAGATCGCGAACCGGACGCTTCGCGCCCTTTGCGAGGCCGCGATAGACGTCATGGATAACGACGTGTCAGTAACAGAGATGCGGCGCGGACAAAGACTGCTGACAGACTATATCGTCGCTGACGATGACGGCAACGTGGAGTTCGGCAGGATCGACGAGCAGTCCGACCGCAGATTTACGGCCGGGGTCGGGCCAGATCAACCCAAGAACGACGCGGATACCGCCATGTACAGCATCAGGCTCATACTCAAAATGTTCGACAAGGTACTCGATGCGCTAGACGAGTGACAAATGTCACTACCGCCGCCTGGCGGCGTATGGTACCCTATAAGCAACAGAGAAAGGAGCAAGAATGGACTTTGATCAAGGCGAGTTGGTGATCGTCGAGCGGGCGTTGCTAGAGCAGCGCCGGGATTTCCCGGAGCATATGGCGGCCCTGCGCGGCTGGGTGGAGCGCGGCGTGTTTCAGCAGGAAGACCTGGATGTAGCGACCGCCCGCTTTGAAGATATGTGCCGCGTTCTGGCTAAGGTCCAGGCGGCACTGCAAGTAACAGAGAAGGGAGAATGATGGACAAGATCACGGCAGTGAAGGCAGTCTACGACGCCGACCCAGACGCCCTGTTTGGGTCCGATCCCGATGCCACGGTCGGGATCGACATCGAAGGCTCGGTGTCAAACCTGGAGCGCCTGATTACGGAAGCGCTCCAAAAGCAGTACGGCCCGGCCGTCACGGTCGAGGTCGTGGGCCGCCCCGGAGGCGGGAATTGCTCGGTGGGGATCGAGCGCGACCCGCGCGACCCGGCTCCGCTGGACGCGTACTCGGAGATGTTGCACCTCAACGGCACCGTTGAGGACATCTGGAGCCGCTTTGACGAGTGGGTGACGGCATGATCCCCTGGCAGATCGTAGTTTTGGTGGTTGTGTTTCTCCTGGCGTGCGCCGGGGCGATTCTTGAAAGGAGTTGAAATGGGAAGGAAGCTGGTCTCAGTAGAACCCCTGACGGGGGAGGAAATGTTGGTGGTGATCGCCGCGGCCGCGGCCGTGAGTGAAATCCTGAAGAAAAATCGCGCGGAGCGGTTTGTGAACGCGGCCCTCGCGGGTGCGGACGTCTCCACGGAGACCGTCGCGCAGATATGCAAGGATGACCGCGAGATCGCGCTGCTGGAGAGCGCGCTCGCAAAGATGGAAGCATCGTTTGGCGATGAGGAGGAATGATGGGAAAGTTTGATGTTGCACTAACAAAGAATCAGTTGATCGTGGCCTTCGTCGCCGCAGACAATGCCCTGCGGGGAGCGCGGCAGCACCGCGCTGAGACGGACGCCAATATAGCAGTGCTCAACGCCCTGAAGCCGCTTTGCGGCGACGGCGTCCTCAAGGATGCGCATGCGGATGCGCATGCGGAGTTGACCAAGCAGGTCGAGTGGGAGATGAAGGGCTTGACCGCAGCTACCGCTCTTCTGATGAAGATTGAAGATGCCCTGGAAGTGGCAGGGATCGACGTCGAGAAGCTGCGCGACCCGGACGCGGCGTTAGAGTTTTACGACGACTGAGGATCGCCGAACCACGATACGCCGTGGCTCGGAGACCAGATGTATACACGGCGCTCGCCGCTGGACAGGTTTTCGGCGGCCTGCGCCGTGTATCCGTTACTCTGTATCTCGTTGATGACCGGCACAAAGCCGTCGCTAAAGATTTCCCTCTGGATGGCGGCGGCCGGGTTGAGTCGGATGCCGTGCGCGACCTGCTCCCGCACCGTGTCGTCCCAGATGGCCTGTTTCGGGCTAGGAGCAGGGCCAGGACCGGGGCCAGGGGGAAATACGGTGTTAGCAGTCATCGAAGTAACAGGCGCGATGTATGGCTGCACCTTGTCCGCGATCCCAGAGTATCCCCCACCCAGATACCATGTTGCAACCCCTAGAACGTGGTCCGACTTTGCGTACTCGGACGCGGCCCACTCGACTTGCTGCATTCCGGTCATGGATGGCAGTCCGGGGCCGGAGATGACCTGGTCGTGGAGCGGAGCGCTCCAAGCGCCCCAGCCAAACTCCGTGATGATCACCCGTGGCCGACCGATGTTCGCCTCATCACAGGCGGCAAAGAGTCCCCAGAACCGGCCGACCAGAGACGGGTACCCGTACATCAGGTGAAGCGGCGCGCCTGGCTGGATGCACGAGTACTCGTGCAAACTAACAGACAATCGCGGGTCGTTCTGCGCAAGTAACAGATAGCGCCGCATGCCAGTTGTGCGCCAATGCTCCGGCTCCGGCTCTCCCCCGCTGAAACCGAACGCCGAGAACCGAAACCCATCGTCGAGTATCAATGGCGCGATCTCGGCCGCAAAGTGGCCCAGCCAGTCGCTCATATCCTTGTTAGGCTCATTCATGGCCTCGACCCAGACGTCACGCCCAAACAGCTCAGGCGGCATCTTGGCGCGATGGCGCGCCCAGTGCTCCCTGGCCGCATCTGCCGGTGACAGGTGATAGGGCGGGATGTCGTAGTTGTACCCGTCGTTCTGCCCCGCACTCGACAGGCGAAAGACGGGGACGTGCTGCACTCCCGTATGCTGGGCCAGCTCGTAGACAGGCCCCGCATGATCGGCGCTCTTGACGCACACCGGGATACCCCTGGCATCCAGGGTGTCGATCATTTGCCCAAGGCCCTGCGCGTTTCCGCCCGGCCCCAAATGGAAGAAAATCTTGTTGTACGCCATCTATATCTCCTGTAGCAGCTTCTCTGTCGGCACGAACGCGTTCATGCTAGTGCCGTCATGATTGACGAGGCGCCTGGTCATATACCCCTCTTTGACCATCCTCATCAGGACGCCGCGCGCAACGGTGTGCGATACCCCCTCCTGCTCCGCATACATCGCTATCGTGATCTCGCCGTCCTCTACCTTGAGCCTGTTCTGCTCGTCCATTTCGGCGATCTTACCCACTATCGCGGCCTGTAAGTCCGTTGCCAACATCATAATGTTACCCTCTTCCTCTTATCAATATAGTTCACGAACTGGTCATGGAGTACGACCCCGCCTTCCGTGAATTCCAGCAGTATAAAGCCGGTGGATTGCATAGGCTCGGACTGCGTCGTCTTTAAGGCGTGGGCCGACATGCTGCACTGAGGCGGTAGGACGCATATGCTGCTCTCGTGGAATTTGCCACCCCAACGTAATCTGAGCGTTTGAAAAACGAAAACGTGTCGGTGCGCACGCAGGTAAATAGTGGCGGGGTCCATGCCGAGTGATAGGTCCTTGTACATGGCGTCCCGCAGGTACCACAACGGGTTGCTGCCCTCGTGGTACTTGCGCTTGCTCTCGCCTGGCCCGTGATGAGCGCCGTCGATGGTGTATGATGTGCCGACGATGTCGAGACGGCCGTGCGGCACCGCCATCGTCTCGACTTTCGGGAAGCGCTCTTTCAAGCGCTTGGCGATGAGGACCTCGGCCGACCCGACCCCGAATGAATGCACCCCCGTTCCCCACATCAGAAGCGACGAGCGCAAGGTCGGGAATTGCTGGTAGATGGGCGCGATGTTCCAGAACGCCATGTCGAGCTGCCCGGCTAAGGTGGGAATGTTGACCTGCTCGACGTACTTGATACCCTGGCAGATGTCCCCCCCAAATAAATAGACGCATGGATCGTCGCCGATCATGCGTCTGGCCCTGTCGAGGTTCTCGCGCCTGATCTCCCAGAGAGCGCGTTGCATCTCATTACATGGGGCGCGCTGCTCCTCCCCGTCAATGGTGATCATGGCGTCGGGATTAGCCAGTCCGAGTTGATACCCGGCGTGGTGATCCGCCTCGCCAATGGCCCACACCTTCATGATGCTAGGAGCGATTCGATACGCGCACACTGAGCGGCGCACCGCTCATTGATCTGCGCGATCCTGCCGTCCTGTTCCTCATTGTGCCGCCTGATCTCCCTAATGACGCTGTCGACGTGCTGTTTCAGATCGGTCACCGCCCGGTGCAGCTCGGCCGACCTTTCACCCTGGTCCTTCTCTCGCTCCCTGGATCGCCTTTCTCTCTCGGCCTTTATGTCCTCGGTTAACGCCGTCAGGCTCTTGTCGACGCTGTCCAGCGACGTCTCTAGCTTGCCGATGGCTACCGCCTTCCCATTGACAGGTTTGTCCTTGCCGTTCATCGACTTGACGAACGTCAGGACCTCCTTGAGCATGATGTAGGCGAGCGCTCCGGCTCCAGCTAGTTCCGGGAGAGAGACAGGGTCAGCCGCCATGCTGACGCACCCTGTCGATCAGATCGTTGAGATAGTTGGACCCACGGCCGATGATAATACCCGTCACGAGATAGCCCACCCAGTCAGGTCCCGTCAGGCCGATGAGCGCCGGGAGATTGACTTGAAAGCCGAAGGCGACGCCGATGCCGATCACGGCCGCTATGTAACGCACGACGACCTTGAAATCCGGGAGATAATCACTCAACACCTGGGCCACCAGGTACTCTACAGTCCCCTCGATGAACAGCGCCAAGAAAAACAGCGAGGTAACGAAAGATACATCCATGTCAACTCCTTGCACTAGTTATCACTCTCTCATTATATGTTGAGCTGATGCAGGTGTCAACTGTCAGGGTCCTTGTATGACATTCGTCACTAGCAATTCGATGCGCGACATGATAGAATGATAGCATGACACTGGAAATTTTGGACCACACAGTTGAGAGGTATAAGGGCTATGACGTTGTTATACTTCCTCCGAGGGCGACCGTCATAGTCGTAGAGGGAGGCGTCGTGCTCGGCCCCATCTGGGCGGACACGACGGACATGGCAGTCGATGAGGCTAAAAGCTACATCGAGAAAAAGGTTCGGGAGCGCCTGCTCGCCCTGTTCATGCAAGCAGGGTACGACTGCGCGTTCTCCGACTTTGAGCAGGCATTCCACGACAGCATCCCGGACGGGATGACGGTCATGCAATGGCTTCGCGGGTGCGAGGGCGCGATCCGGCACGGGAGTGAGATGCCATGGCGATGAGCGGCGTCGTCACCCTGGTCGAGCCAGGGTTCAAGCTGTACCTGCACCGCGACCCTGCCGAAATAGTGGCGAATACGACCGTGTTCACGAATGTAAATGTGGTTGCGGTCCCGGACGCGCCCGGCATGTTCCTGATCTACCGTGACGGCGATGAGGAAGGGATCATAGCTCATGGATCGCGCATCATCGTGGCCCCATCATGAAGTACGGGAGAAAGGACGCCATATCAAGGGAGTTCGAAGAGCTTGCGGCCGTCCTGGGCTGCAAGGTCATAAAGGACCTCGATCACAGAGGGACGCCAGACATGGTGCTCTCTACCGATAGGGGACTTACCCTCATAGGTAGTTTCGACGTCACTTTCGCCAAGCGAGTCATAGAGAACTACATCGGCGATGCCCTGGTTTTTGAAGGGGCAAACATTTTGGTGGAGTTAAAAAGCGGGGATGAGGCAGAACTTACCAGCGCTCAAAAGATGTGGTGGGCGCGCCCCTGGCCTGGACCCCGCTTTATTATCCGCCACGTCGAGTGGCTGAGCGAACTAGTCCAGGGAATAAGGCGTAGGTACTTTAGGCAATGAAAAACCCCCTTTCGGGGGCGAGGTACAGGCTGGCTAGGCCGCCCCTATTATAACACACCTTGCACCCGGAGGAAAGCATGAGAGATATTGACACTATAATTCAGGATGCTATTGACTGCCTCCCGGCCGACAAAAGGGATGCGCGGCTGTGCGAGCGCTCGGCGGCCGTCCTAAATAGCATGGCGACAGATCGGAACTCTCTATCCGCAGCGATCATATGGTTCGCATCTGAGGTCTACAAGCGCGGAGCCTGGGTGGACCCGGAGCACGGAGATTTTGAGAGCTTTGATCTGTGGTTGCAGTACGCGTTCGATGGCACAAAGGTCAAGCGCGGCACGACCATCTGGACAATGTGCATATCGTTCGCGACCGGGCTTAGGCCCTGGCTTGATAGTCATGTGGTAGCCGACCAGAACGGCGAGATCATAACCGCCAAGCGGCTGATCACAAAGACGGGGTACAGCATCATCGGCGACATCAACCGCATGGTGGTCCCTCTGGAAGAAGCGACAGGAACTCCGCGATGAGGGACAGGATGCCGGGGAACTAACAGACGAGATCGACACGCGCCTGACAGAGTGCGTCCAAAAGATTTCGGAGCCTGGCATCGCCCGTGACGGCGATGACATGAACGCGATTGATTACTGGCTCAAGGAGAAGGGCTGGCGCAAGTCGAGATCGTGGCAGGAAAGACTGCCGTATGCGATGACGCCGACAGGGACAGGCGAGGTGCTGGCGATCTTTCGGTGCCCGTCACAAGAGGCCGCCGACCAGTTCGAGCACGAGACAGGAAGGATGAGAGAGTTGGGGCCGCAGCCGCTAGACAAGGTGGCCCCGGAGCTAATCATAAATGGGAACGCTTTACTATCTGAGAAAACCCAAGGGCAAACAGAGCTACAAGCTGCTCTTTGACCATGCGAAGCGGTTCCCGTGCCCATCGTGCGGGAAGCCGATGCAGGTGGCGGACAGGGTCGAATGCGACCTCTGCCACACCATCGTAAGGGTGGAGCAGAAACACCGCCACAAGAGAGTGTATATCGTCGAGAAGCGCGGCTTTGTGTCGTCCCGGCGGCCGTGAACGTCGGATAAAAGAGCCGAGGTAAAAGGAGAGCCACAACCACACGGATCAGGCGGGGTCACGGACCCGCCATAAAAAGGAGTAGGCATGAGAAAGGTTACGTTAGTAGAAGGAAAGAGGGGATGCGGCTATCGCCGCTCAGGGAAGGACGGGGTGGGTGTATACCTCATGGGGATGGGCGCGTTCCAGATGTGCGAGCGCCTGCCGTTCCCGCTCGGTGTCTGCCCAGTGTGCGGACACGGCATCAAATTCTCAAGGGGTTGGACCTGGGTCGAGCCGATGAAGCTCTTTGCGCCCGACGCCGAGCCTGTCTGCGATCCAGCCATGGTCGGCCACGACCACGACCGATGCATGATGTGCTCGCCTCCAGACGGCAAGCACGGGTTGCTGTGGATCGGTCGCAAGCACTACACGCCCGCGTCCTTCACCGCAGAGGCGCGGGAGATGGGCATCTCTCGGCGCTTGGCGTCTGTCCCGCGCGATTTCGAGTTTGGGCAAACGGTATACCTGGCCCATGTAGATGCATACATTCCGAATGTTGCGTTCGGCACGGAGGTCGAGGCGTCGCCGGGCATATTCACGGCTTTCATGCCGTCCCATGTCGACCTAGTGGTGGACGATCTAGATGAGGTGCCCGAAAAGGCGATGCGCATTGCCAAGCGCATCGGTGATGAGAATTGCAGGGTCGTGAAGGTCGTTCGTGACCAGATCGGATTGGAGGAAGAGGAATGACAGTCTGGCTAAGAGGTGAGAGCCTACGGACGGGTAAGCGCATCATGTGGTGGCAGGTCAGCGGCGACAAGATCGAGAAGAGCGACGTCGATACGGCGTGCATGGTGATGCGCCGTAAGTACGGCGTACAAGCGACGTTCGTCGTGGTGCCGCCCTGCACTACTCTCGACGTTGACATCGACGTCAAGGAAGATCAGTACATGCTCCCGCTCTGCATCGCGGTTGGGGCGGACTCGGACGTGATGGTCTGCCCGGTGTGCGGAGAGCAAGTAGACGATTGGAACGTCGACCGCCAAGGAACAGATATTACGTGGGTTGCGGAGCCGTGCGGCTGCACGGGAAAGTACGAGGACTTGCTATGAAGGTGATCTGCACTGGCTGCGGTAAGGAAATGACATGGGGTGCCTTCGGTACCCCGTGGTTCGATGAGCCACAAGAGATGGATGACGGCACGGTCCTGTGCGGCGACTGCGTAGAGCAGCGTCGCCAGGATAGAATCTGGCAAGAAACAGACGCTATCCTCGCCATGGCGAGGGAGGGGTAAGCGATGAGGCCGAGCGAGTTCAACGCGTTACTAGACAGGCTGATTAGCGCCCAGGTCGCCGTTGACAACCAATGGCACAAGGAAGCAGACATCGGGGGCCAGGGGCGCTCGTCTGCATGGGAAGAACTTTGTGAGAAGCGCGACGAAATTCTCTACGAGGCAGAGCTTGCATACGCAGAATTGTGGGGCATGGCACCGGACGGAGGCCAAATGACCAAGCCAAAACAACAACCATTTAAGTTCAGCCTGAACGGGGAGCCGCTCGACCTGCTGCCCAACGACTGTGTTGGCGAGATTACGGTGCAGATGCCGTGCAAGCCCGTCAAAGAAGTCGAGGTCGAGATACTTGCCGGGCTGTATGAACGTACCATGTGTACCATGGTCTCCATCACACCGCAAAGCGGCGAGACCCGTCGGTATCTACGGCCGAGCACAGCCAGCATTCAGCGCTTACTGAAAATGTACGAGGCAGAACCCATTGGTTTCACCGACTTCAAGATACGGGCAACATCGGTCGTTATCTCCCTTACGTTCCGACTGACCAACCGGCCGAGGCTGGCAAATGACATCGCTTGAGCTAATCCAAAAAACGGCCGCCATAAGATGCCCCGAATGTGGGGCGGAACGGTCCTGCATAGGGTGGCGCTGTGGGGACAAGGTACCAGAGATGTACTCGATCTCCTGCGCCAGTGGACACAGGTTTGAAGCACCCACGGCCGAGAAAGTGCTAGAGCTGTGGGGAAAGAGAGAGGGCGATGGAGAAGACTAAAAAGTATCCCTACGGCGGGTTCATCCACGCCCGTCGCAACGGGGCGACACATACAAATGCGGCTGCAACATGGGCCGCCAACTACTCCGAGTCAATCGGCAATCTGTACAAGCTCTGCATGGAAGTGTTTCCGACGGACGAGGGGTGGCAATCGCATGCGGTGGGGAGCGTCGCGATTGAACACTCAGTAGAGCGCGGCGATCCAAAGCAAAGGAATTGGAGCGAGACATGAAGATCATTGCGGGTCCAGCACATTCCGGCAAGACGACACGCCTGGTCGAGATCGCGGCCGAGCGCGGAAGCGGTTGTTATATCATATGTCACAGTAGAAGGGAGGCGTGGCGTGTATTCACAATCGCAAGGACAGGCGGGCACAATCTCCCATTCCCACTCACGCACGAAGAATTTATCAGAAGGGAGCATGGGCTAGATATACGCGAGGTCTTG
>Ga0180431_10000984_pt1 | contig 39934 bp, 28 predicted proteins | sample SS_ome_11_FD_132459 | JGI IMG/M metagenome (GOLD analysis project Ga0180431, IMG submission 132459) | Hypersaline lake sediment archaeal communities from the Salton Sea, California, USA - SS_1_MS_1 metaG | ecosystem: Environmental > Aquatic > Non-marine Saline and Alkaline > Hypersaline >... | reverse complement strand
GCTACGCCCCGCCTCAGCAGCAGGCGCCCGGCGGCTACGCCCCGCCTCAGCAGCAGGCGCCCGGCGGCTACGCCCCGCCTCAGCAGCAGGCGCCCGGCGGCTACGCCCCGCCTCAGCAGCAGGTGCCCGGCGGCTACGCCCCGCCCCAGCAGGCGCCCGGCGGCTACGCCCCGCCCCAGCAGCAGGCGCCCGGCGGCTTCGCCCCGCCCCAGCAGGCGCCCGGCGGCTACGCCCCGCCCCAGCAGCAGGCGCCCGGCGGCTACGCCCCGCCCCAGCAGCAGGCGCCTCAGCAGCAGGGCCCTCCCCAGCAGCAGGCGGCGCCTCAGCAGCAGGCACCCGGCGGCTACGCCCCGCCCCAGCAGCAGCCGGCGGCGCCCGGCGGCTACGCCCCGCCCCAGCAGCAGCCGGCGGCGCCCGGTGGCTACGCTCCGATCCCAGTCTCTTCCGATGTGGTCTCGTCTCTCCTAGATGAGGCGATGGGCGACATGTAAAGCCCGACTTCCGTACTTTTTGCGCCCTCATACCATGGAGCGGCAAGAAGCCGAAGCCCTAGTCCGGGCGCTGCGGCTAAGGTTACGCAACCGCGGCCGCTCCCAGGCGTCGCGGCTGCGTGTCGTAGGCGGTCTGCGGCGCGGCAAAGCCGTCGTAAAAGACGTCGATCTCCTCTACGTCATACCAGACGACTCGCCGCTCACGCTTGGGGGTCTCACGCTGGCCGACGGCGGCTCACCCACGCTGAAAGCGGTCCAAGTGGTGAACTCGGGCGACCGGCGGCGCACGTTCACGGTGTGTTTCCGCGGAAAGATCCGACAGGTCGACTTGTTCCAAGCGTACCAGAGCGAGCTGCCGTTCGCCTTGTACCACCACACCGGCAGCTCTACATACAACATCCGCCTGCGTGCGCACGCAAAAGCGCGCGGGTGGAAGCTGAACCAGTACGGACTGTTCTACCGCAGCGACGGAAAAAAGGTGCGCGGGACAGGCCGCATCCGCAGCGAAAGAAGCCTCGCCCGGTTTCTCGGCGTAGCCTACCGGGCGCCAGAAGACCGCGAGGAGTAGGGCGGCAGCGGCGGCAGCGGCGGCAGCGGCGGCAGCTTCAACGGCGGAAGAGTGGGCGGAGTCGCAGATGATGACTGCACGACGGGCGCAGCCGGCGCGGCGGGCGGAGCCGGCGCAGTGTAAGGAGCAGGCGCGGCGGACGGAGCAGGCAGAGCACAAAGGGCGGGCGAAACAAGCGCGGCGCACGGGGCGCCGATCGCGGCCGGCCGGCCGCCCGAGGCTGCAGACGCGAGCGGCGCGGCCTGCGCCTGGCCTGAAAGGCGGGCGAGCATCGCCTGCCGGTGGTGCTCGGCGTTGGCGAGCAGCACCGGCCGCGTGATTTTGGTCGCGAGCGCCAAGTCCTTCGCGGCATCTTCGGCCTGGAAGGCGGCGATGACGTGCGCGCTGCGAGCTACCACCCGTTTGTGGCTGTGGTCTTGGGCGTCGTTCAGCTTGGTGCAGGCTTCGCCGATCAGCAGAGGGTACAGCTCGATCTCGGCCCGAGGCTCCCACCCGAATCGGGAGAACACATAGGGAATTTTGTCCTTGTGGAGGATCACGTTCCGGTTTTCGGGGTGCGCAGGGTTCCCCCAAATCGCCCGCAGCACCGTCGCGATGACGGAAGCGCCAGGGGTCCCGGGCGGGAGCCGGTCGAGCTCATTCCCTAGCTCAGTCTTGAGGTGGTCGAGCGCCTCTTCCCCGAAGTTGCGGCAGTACACTTCGGCCGTGTGGATGTGGAGGTGGTTGTTGACAGTGTTATTGACTGTCGAAATGTAGCCGCCCTCGTCGAGGGCGTTGCGCATTTCCTGCTGCACGATCCGGCGCACTTCTTCACCGGTGAGCAGGCCGCCGGCGCTCCCGCCCCCGCTCCCGCCCCCGCCGGCGCCGGCGGCCGACTCGCACTTCCGGCGGTGGCGCGAGAGGCTCGCCGCGTGCTGGTAGTTTTTGCCGCACGACGCGCAGACCAGTTTAGCCGCGCCGCAGGGGAACTGTCGCGACAGGTGCCGCTCGAGATCCTGTTTTCGATTAAACCCCTTCCCGCACCGCTGGCACCAGCAGAACATGCTGCCTCTATATCAGGTCCACCATTCAATAGTCGGCTGCTGCGCGATAAGTCAGGGGCACGCAGCCGCGCGGCTGCGTCGTTCAAGCACAAGGTGACTAACGCGCCCGCCCACAATCCTGTGGCGCAAGCGCACGCTTTTTCTACTCATCGCGGAATTCAAGAAGTCGTCACATCCCATTATTAATGCACAGTCTAATAGTAGAATGTAGTACCTTCTTTTTAGATGTACAAGATCCAGGAGTAGTATGAGTGTCGCTCATACAAAAAGGAGGTCAGCGACCACTACATTACATTCACCGTGCGCTCCATAACTTCGCTTGGTGCGAAATGCTAACCGTTAGCATTTCGCACCGCGTCCTGTCACCGGGCGTCTCCTTACACCCCCTAACTGCGGTTTATTGTGTTTCCCCTTTTCCTTTATTTCTAAGAATTAGGTAGTATAAAGGCTCCTGGTGGAAAGGTGCAAAATGTTAGCATGATAACATTTGAGCAAGAATCGAGGGGGGCTGAAAATTTTCGGGGCGGCTCGACACTTTTTCTGAGAGGCAGTTCGGAGTCACAGGTGCAAAATGCTAACATGCTAACTTTTTTGCACCACTCCGACGTGATGGAGAGGGTCGCCACGCCTTGTAGACCTCCCCCATACCCTCAGACTGATTAGCATTTTGCACTTTTTAAGAATTCACACCGTAACGCTGTCTCCATACATGAATCGAAAAAACCGTAAAGTAAATTAAGGTGTATACCGCGTCGCGATGTACGACGCCGAGGCGCAGTCATGGCGCTACACGATGCTGGTCGCGCTATGCGTTGTCCTAGTTCTCTCGGCGTTCGTGCTAGGGGTGCGGACGGGGTCCCGCTGTGGTCAAAAAGCGGGAGAGAACACCGCCGTCTCTACGCCGCTCACAGCGAATCAACGATCTGCTTGACGCTCCGGCGGTGCTTCTGGACGTAAGTCGAGTCGACGGTGAGCGTCACCGACCGGGTCCCGTAATGGGGCATCCCGCCGACCATGAGGGGGGCCGCCATCCCCACGAGGGGGTTGACGACCTCGCCGAGAGCGCCTCGGGTGTAGGCGTTCATGGGGGCGTACGTGAGCGCGTTGAGGAGGACGTTGTGGGGCTCGCGGAGGTTGAGGCCGGTGTGGGTGAGCGAGGTGTGGGCCCCGGTGAGGGTCATGAGGTCGGCGTAGAGCTCGAGGTGGCGGAGGTTGGGCGTGCTGTCGCCGAGGACCTCGCGGATCTCGTAGATGATCCGGGCGCGCCCCGCCCGGATCCCGAACTGCTTGATGGTCTCGCCGATCGAGCTGGTGACGAGGCTCGCGTTGTCGATGCGGCGGTGCAGCAGCGCGGCGGCGAGGTTGCTGCCCGTGGTCTGGACGAGGTACACCGGCTCCATGGCGAGGCCGCCGCCGGGGCGGACGGCGTGCCGCGACATCTGGACGACCCGGGCGTCGATGACGCCGGGGAGCCCCCGCACCGGCGCCTCGAGGAAGGCGCTGAGCAGCCGGTCGACGACCGTCTGGGGCACCACCGGCTTGCTCGAGGCCGACGGCCGGCGGAAGGCGGCGGCGTCGAGGTAGACCCGGAGCACGATCTGGGGGGCGCCCTGCGACCAGCCCTCGGGCGAGTGCAGGAGGTAGGCCGCGGGGAAGGCCCGCTGGAGCCGGGTCACCACCGTCTCGAGCGAGACGCTCTTCATGACGAGCCGCATGCGGTCGATGACCACCCGGAACCCCCAGAAGGTGAGGGTGTCGGGCGGCCGCAGCAGCGGGTTGGCCCGGAGGTAGTGGCGCATCCAGGCCCAGTCGCTCGTGTAGGCGGGGTGGAACTCGGCCGCGGCGTCGTCCGCGGCGTCGTCCGCGGCGACCGGGGGCGAATCCCCGGCCGCGAGCTCGGCGGCGGGGAACCGCTCATAGAGGACGTCCCACCGCTCGGCGAGCTGCACGAGGTTGAGCAGCTTGACCGAGTCGGCGAGCTCCTTGAGGAGGCCGGGGTCGTTGGTGACCGCGAGCCGGCCGTCGGGCCCCGGCGCCAGCCCCCGGAAGAGCATCCGGGCCGTCCGCTCTTTTTCGGGCGGGGCAGCCCCCATGATCTCCTTCGGCCGGGTGACGCCCGCCTTGTTGGTCCCGTCGGTCACCGACCGGTGGTGGGAGTCGAGCATGTACTGGGTCTGGGGCTCGGAGATCGCCTGGGCGGCGAGGACGCCCACGGCTTCGCCCGGCGAGACGAGGCTGCGGAGGTACCGCAGCTCCATCGCGGCGCACACCGCCTCGAGGAGCTGCGGGGTGGCGCGGGCCCGCCACAGCCGGACGGTGGCGAGCTCGGCCCGCACCACCCGGCAGAAGTGCGCGACGGCCTGCCGGAGGTGGGGCGGGACCGGCGTCCCGGCTTCTCGGGCCCGCCGGTTGAGGAGCAGGTAGGGGGCCTCGGCGCAGAAGCGGGCGACCCGGGCCTGGAGCGCCTCGAGGGCGGCGGCGTCGACCGGCGGGTCGGCGTCCGCCGCGGCGACGCCGTCCGCGCCGTCCGCGCCGTCCGCGCCGTCCGCGCCGTCCGCGCCGTCCGCGCCGTCCGCGCCGTCGCCGTCCGCCGCGCTCCCGCTCTCGAAGATCCCGGCGGCGATGCTGCGGACGTCGACGGCGCAGAAGACGCGGCCGGAGGCGGCGTAGCTGAAGCACTGCCCCTCGACCCGCAGCCCGACCTGCCGGAAGCGGTCGCGGTCGTCGCGCAGGGCGTCGAGCTCGGCCCGGTGCCAGGCCGCGTCGAGCCCCGGCACCGCGAACTCGGCCCGCAGCGCCACGTCGTCGAGCTCCCAGGTGGGGAACGCGATGGGCTCGACCTGGCGGGCGTCCATCCCGTCCCCGCCGTACAGGAGCTGGACGCCCCGCCCCGACCCGGCGAGGATGACGGCCCGCAGGGCGTCGACCCCCGCAGACTGGGTGGCGAGGACCCCCAGCCGGTTGGCGTGCCCGGTGAGGGCGGTGGAGAGCGCCTTGTGGGTGAGGTCGTTGCGCCCGTTCTTGGCGCCGTTGAAGTGCTCGGTCGAGGTGAGCCCGTCGACGTAGCTGCGGCAGACGAACCCGCAGGCGGCCGGCGACAGGTCCCCCCGGGCGAAGTAGACGAGGGTCCGCCCGGTCCCCCGGGGCTCGATCCGCCCGCCGTTGATGGTGATCTGTCCCACCGCCCCCATGATGTTGGACACGTTCTTGTAGTTCCCCTTGCTGCCGTAGGCGACGGGCAGGAAGAGCCCGTTGGTGCTGGGGTCGATCGACTGGAGGATGGGCCCGAGGATCATGTCGGGCACCTTGAGGGCCTCGACCATGCGCTTCTCGTAGTACTGGTGGACGGTCATGCCGAGCGGGGCGACGATCTTCCCCCGGACGAGGTCCCGGTTGATGAGCTCGGCCTCGCGCAGCATCCCGCCGATGATCTCGCGCACTTCGGCCTGCCGCTCGGGCTCGAGCATCATGTCGACGATGGAGAGCGAGATCCCCCGCATGTCGAGGTAGGCGATGGTGAGCTGCTGGAACTGCCACAGGCAGTCGATGGCGGCGTCGGGCCCGTACTCGCGGGAGATGCGGTGGAAGACGCCGCCGCTGGCCCCGCTGCCGACGATGGCCTTGTCGAGCGGCCCCTGGAGGAGCCGCCCCCGCCGGATGACGGTGCGGGTCGCCGGCGGCGCGAGGTAGGGGGCGGTGACCTGGGAGCACACGGTGGGCTTGCGGGAGAGCGAGAGGGTGGGGAACCGCCGCAGCAGCCGGCTCACCGCCTCGCGCCCGCTGATGAAGCTGCGGGCGTCGCCGGGGGTGTAGGCCGGCGCGAGGTCGGAGAAGTCGGGCTTGAAGTCGGAGCCGTCGAAGAGCGCCATGGCGTGGCTCTTGTCGAAGGCGTCGACCCCCGGCAGGAGCCCCCCGCCGAGGGTGGAGTCCTGGACGGTCCCGAGGACCGGCGCCGAGGTCTTGGTGGAGATGAAGGCGGCGGCGACCCCCCCGAGGACCGAGGCCTCGGCCCGGTCCTTCGCGGTGGCGGGGAAGGTGACGTTCATCTCGTCGCCGTCGAAGTCGGCGTTGTAGTAGGAGCAGTCGATGACGTTGAGGCCGAAGGTCTTCATCTCGGGCGGGGCGGGGTAGGGCGCCCCCTTGTGGGGGTGCCGCAGGACGACGAGCCGGTGGACGGTGATGCTCGAGCGCTCGAGCGACGGCTGCCGGTTGAAGAAGACGAGGTCCCCGGTGACGAGGTCCCGGAAGAGCTTGTCCCCCGGCTCGAGCCGCCCGTCGCGCAGCCCGTCGACGTCGTGGGTGGTCCCGGTGGCGGCGCGCCAGACCCGGGCCGCCCCGGGGTACTGCCGCCGCCCGTTGAGGAAGAAGCGCATGAGGCGCTCGTGGTTCCCCGCGGTGACGGTCTCGCAGAGCTGGAGCTTGCAGGCGAAGGCCTCGGGCATGGCCATCTCGCGGATGTGGAGCTGGCTGTTGCCCGAGATGGTGCAGCGGGCGATGGACCAGACCCGGCCGGCGACGAGGTGCCGCCGCAGCCGGCCGGTCTTCTGCTTGTGCCGCCGGCCCAGCGAGTCGACGGGCTTGCCGCCGCCGGCGACGATCCCCCGCCGCCCGCCCCCCCGCGGCCCCTTCTTGGGCGCGCTCCCCCGGTGCAGGTCGTAGAGCAGCTGCTGGAGGACGAGGGTCTGCTGCACCAGCTGCTCGGAGGGGGTCTCGTGGGGGGCGGGCAGCGCGACCGCGCCGGCGTCGCCGCCGGCGATGTTCGCGGCCTTGACGATGTACTGGAGGAGGCCGTTGATGTCGTGGCTCGCCGCGTCGTAGTTCGCGCCGGCGAGCCGCACCGCGGGGCGCACCAGCACCGGCGGCACCTGGAGCCACCGCACGAGGAAGTTGCGGGGGTGGGCCGAGAGCTCGACCCCCAGGGCGAGCACCCCCTCGTCGCTCACCCGGCTGAAGATCCGCTCGAGGTGGTAGGGGAGGAGCAGCACCTCCTGGACGCTGTCGTCGTCGCGCTTGAGGACGAGGTAGGTGGAGAAGTTGTCCTCCTTGCTCTTCACCACCCGGGGCAGCAGCCGGCGGCAGTGGGGGCACAGCGGGGGGGTGGTCGTGGCGGCGGCGATGTTGAGGCGGCGGGCCGCCGGCGCCCGCTGGATGCGGGCGCTCCCGGGGTCGACGAGGAAGGTGGAGCAAAAGGGGCACACGATCCGCAGCCACTTCCGCGCCTGCTCGACGGCGTAGGGGAGGAGGAGGGGGAACGGGAGCTGGACGACCCCGGGGTGCCCCTGGCACCGCCCCCGCTTGTGGCCGCACGTCCGGCAGTTGTAGCGGAGGTCGGTGGTCCCCATGTCGGCGCTGTACAGGCCGAGAGGAGCGGGGTCCCGGCCGATGAACAGCTCGCTGGTGTGGACCTGGGCCCGGGACTGGGCCAGCCGCACCGCGTCGCTCTGCACCCGCCACAGGAGCGCTTCCGGCCCGGCGTACGCCATCGCGCCGCCGCCCGGCCGCGCCTGGGGACCTAGTATAGAGGGGGGCGCTCCTTCAATTGTTTGCACAAAAAGACGCGGCCGGCCGCTGGGCGGCTGGGCGGCCGAGAGCCGGGCGGGGCGGCGAGCACCCCGCCTCTGGCGCTCAGGCCGCCCCCGTCTCCGGGCGCTCGAGCGACAGGTCGGCGAACGCGGCGGGGGCGAGCGGGTACGGCGGGCTCGGCGCGCCGTACAGCGAGAGGTGCAGCTTCGGCGTAGCCTCGGGGGCGATGCGGGCGGTCAGGTGCTCTGCGACAAACCAGGGCGCGAACCGCCGCGCTTCGAAGATGTACAGTGGGAGCCGGGCGGCGTACTCCACGTCCCCCTGGGAGGGGGGGAAGACCAGGGTCGGGCGGGAGAAGAACTCGCTCGAGCGGCAGAACTTTCCCGCGGTCGGGGCGCCCAGCGCGCGCAGCACCGCGACGACGTAGGGGTTGGGTGCGGCGTACTTGGCCGGCCTCTGGAGCTCGAAGTCGACGAGGTTGCAGAGCGTGTACTGGCAGCCGTCGCCCGGTATCTGGCCGAGCACCACCTCTCCGAGCGCCTCACGCGCGGCGGCGACCCGCGGCGAGAGCTCATCTGGCTCCTTCATCCAGGCGTTGCCGAACTCGGCCGCGAGACTGCGGGGCTCGCCGTCCGAGATGAACTCGGCGAAGGCCGGCGCTGCGCCCTCAAGACCGGACAGGGTGTTGCCGAAGAGGTTCCAGAAGAAGAGCTCCCGCTCCTCCTCTTCACCCTTGACGCGGACCCGGATAGCGTGGTGGTCGCTGGGCATGTCGAGCGTGAGCGTCTGCGCCGCGGGGCGGACCAGGTCGACCTCGACGCGGACCTCGCCGCCCTCCCACCCGGGAGGGGTGACCACCACGGCGAAGTCCTTGACGGCGTCGTCGAGCGCCAGCGCCTTGTGGATCTGCGGGTTGTTCGCGTAGCCGCGCTTCTTCACGCAGGTCGGCTCTTTGGGCGCAACGATGCGGTGCTCCGACCGCAGGCGGCGGGCGTCGCAGTTCATGTCACCGTAGAGGACGAGCGGGATCTTCTGCGTTGCGCCCAGCGTGCTCTCCCGGCGGTACACCTCTTTCGCGATCTCGCGGATCGTGTCGTCGAACGTGGCCTCGGTGGTCGAGCTGGGGAGGTGAACCGACACCGCGTAGAAGTCGCGCCCCCCATAGACCATGTCGCCGCCGAGGGCGGACGCCGGCCGGGGGGCCGCCACGACGCACGCCAAAGCCTCGATATCGCGCAGGAACTCGTCCGGGAGGTGGCTCGCTTCGGCGAGCGCGACGTGGGCGTCCTGCGTCTCGGCCAGCTCGAGGATGAGCTCCGTCTGCGCGGCGATGACCTCGCGGGTATTGAGCTTGCTCCGTTCGGGATCGGCGAGGGCCTCGGTCGCTTTGCAGTAGCGGCAGTAGAGCATCTTGAAGTACAAGGCTGCGGTGAGGGCGGACTTGCGTTCGTCGGCGCTGACGGCAGTTGGGGGTTCGTCGGCGCTGACAGCAGCTGGGGGTGCGGCGGTGCTCATGGCGGCGGGGCGTACGTGTGTCGATTCCCGTTCAGATGGCACATGGCATTCTCCGCCGCTATTCATTTTTGAAGACGTCGGCGATTGTCACAGCGCGCCATGTCCGGTCCTGCTCCGGCGTTGGCAGAGGCGCCGCCCCGAGCCAGCGTGTCCTACCGGGCCGAACGCAGCATCGGCGGCCACCCGCTGCCGGTGCTGAAGAGCGCGCTGCAGAAGTACATCCGCCGGGAGGAGACAGTTAGTCGCCAACAAAATTGAACACTCCGCCAGTCGCGCACACAATGCAGACGGTTGTCTGGCCCCGCGTGGCCCGCGTCGGCGTGAACCGCTACCGGTTCGTGCCGCGCCAGCCGCTGTGGAACAAAGCGACGACAGTCGAGCTTGGCGAGCCGGCCGACGTATGGCTCGAAAAGAACGGACGCGAGCTCACCCGCCGCCATTTCACACCCGGCCTGCACCTCCTGTTCGCCCACTCGCTCTGGCTCCCGCAAGATGTCTACACCGTCGTGTGCCGGGCCCAGTGCCGGGTCGAGACGCTCGCCCTCATCGAGCCGGCGACAGTGGCGGCGATCACGAAGGACGAAGCCGCGGCGGTCGAGTGCACGCTCGACCAGGCGATCTGCCACGTGAAAGGCCACCACGCCGAGATGCGGAGCCGGACGACGACCGAGGGCCTGCTCGACCTGCCCCCCGGCATGCTCACCCTGAGAGGGATGACTATCGACTCTCCCGGCCTGACACGGGCGCAGCTCGCGCTCGACGGCCGGCCGGTCGCCGAGCAGAGCGCCGCCCCGGGCCACGAGGGGCGCCTGTCTTTCCGCCTCGACATGGCGTACCCGCAAAGCGTCGGCTGCGCGATCACGTACAAGGTGTGGGGGCTGCCTGACGCCCTCTCGGAGCCCAGCGAGGACGCCGCCTACCGGCACGTCGCTCCATACGCAGGGCCAGACCCGCTGCCGATCAAGCCGGTCCCACTGGACATCCGTTACTCGGCGTTCGTCCGCGGGTAGCGAGTCAAAAATGAGCGCGCGGTTCATGACGCTGACCAGCGGCCAGCGGCCACCCCGACGATGGCCCCGATGACCACGCCAGCCGCGAACGCCAGGACGACGTCTTCTTCGTCGACGCCAGAAGGCGGGGAAGGAGCACGTGAGGCCGACTTGGAAGCCATAGCCAGGATGACTGGGACTTCCGAGACTACCGGGACTTCGGCGTTGTCTGACCCCTCAGTGGCACCCTCCATCCCGACCTGGGCGTTGTAGGCCGGTGGCGTGTCGTGTGCCTCTTCTTTTTGGTCTTCGGCAGTGGCGTCCCACTGGCGAAACCTGGCCATAAACGCCGCCCTACTTGGGTAGTAACGCACGCCGTCGATGACCTCGCCCATGGCGCCTTGCCCGTGTCTTTGACACAATGTGTTTCAATTATTGCGCCGCCAGGAGAGCGGCGACAGGGTCGGGGCGCTCCGGCGCCCCGGGCACCGGCTCGTAGGTGCGGAAGCCGAGCGCCTTCGCCTGGGTGGGTATCCCCGTCTTGGCCGACAGCTCCGGGTACTCGACTGTGAGGGGGAGCCCCTGGAACTCCCGCTCGAAGTAGCCGGGCCGCGCTTCGAGCCGCCGGAAGATCTCGTACCGCGTTTCGTAGTCCATGTTTTTCGGCACGACGCTGAACCGCTCGGGCCGGCCGGACCGGCTCTGTCCCGCCGGGACTTCGGCGATCCAGATGACAGCTCCCACATCCTTCCCGCGGGTGCCTTGGGTGTAGCCCACCACCGGGAACTCGGCGTCGTGCAGCGGCTTGACCTTGACGAGGTTCGCGCTGTGGTAGCCGTTAGTCCCGTATCGGTACGGCGCGGCCCGCTTGCGGACGATGGCGCCTTCATACCCTTCCGCGACGAAGCGCTTAGCCAGAGCGTCCACTTCGTCGTCAGAGGCCGCCGGGAAGTTTTCGACGCGCCGGACAATTGGCGCGCCCTCATCGGCGCCTTGGGCCTTGTCTCCGGCGGCGAGGTCGAAAAGGATGTCGAGGAAGGCCTGCCGGGTGGCGCTGGTCACCGGCACCCCGTTCGCAGCCAGCTCCGGGAAGAAGCAGTCGAAGACCCAGAACTCGAGCGCGCTCCCGCCGTCGCTCCGGCGCGCCTCGCCGGAAATCTGGTTGAGGCTCCACCCGTGCTTGTAGAGCTCGCCGTCGAGGTAGACCGCCGGCGCGCCGGGGCTCGCCTCGCAGACCGCCGCGCCCGGCCCGTCGCGCAGGTCCTCCCAGGGGTTCCGCTTCAGCTCGCCACACAGGACGGCCCAGGCGGTCGGGGCCTGGGCGAGCAGCCGCCCCGCCTGCGCCCGCAGGCGGGGCATGCCGGGGAAGTCGCGCCCGGTGCGCGAGTAGAGGACGACCCGCCCCGCGGCGTCGGCGAACGCGACCATCCGCTGCCCGTTGTACTTGCGCTGCACGTCGACCCCGGCCCGGAAGGTCTCGGCGGAGAGCCGCGCGTCCGCGGTCTCCCCCCGCTTTTTGACGAGCATCGGGTGGGGGCGCTCGGGGGGCGCGGGGGCAGCGGGGACAGCGGGGGGCGCACCAACGGACGCGGGGGGCGCATCAACGGACGCGGGGAGCGCGCCCGCGCTCCCCCGGAGCCGCTGTTTGTTGTAGAGGCCGAGCGCGTCGCGCAGCGCCTGGGTGGCGGGGTTGGTCGCGTTCTTCTTGCCGAGGTTCTTCCCGCTCGCGACGCGGGTGGGCACGCCGCCCCGCCGCGGCTCGCCGCCCTCCTGCCAGGCGGCGGTCTCGAGGACCCCGACGAAGCCCGGCAGCGGGGGCGCCGGCTGCCCGAGGAGGTCGGGCCGCGCGAAGGCGACGCGGCGCCCCTGGGGGTCGAGGAGCGAGACCCCGACCGTCCAGTGCAGCAGCTTCCCCCGGGAGTTGCGGGTGGAGACCGTCGGGAACTGGTAGAGGGTGCCGTCGGGCGTGAAACGGCCGGGGAACGGTCCGCGGGGGTCTTGGAGCGCCGCCCAGGTGTCGGCGACGTGGAGCGCGCGGGACGCCATGGCGGCGGCGCGCCGCCGGTAGCCGCGGCCCCCAGTAATCAAATGGCGGTAATTTGAAACCGCCCTCCCCGTTCTACGGCGACGATCGGCGGAGGTATAGCGGCCGCCATGGCCTCGGTGGCCGACCTCGTGGCGAAGTACAGCCACGCGGCCGCCGCCCAGACCCCGGGGGCGAACCTCGAGGTCGAGATCCGCTTCGACCAGACGGACTTCGACGTGTTCCGGGTGGTGGCCGGCCGGCTGCTGGACGCGGCCGCGGCCGCGCCCCCGCTCTGCGCCGCGGCCCGGCTCCACGTCCTGGACACCATCCAGGACGAGCCCGAGGGCCGGAAGCGCTCGAAGCGCGTCTGGGAGCGCCGCTTCCTCCCGGCCGGCGGCCGCGAGAACGTCTACTACCGGAAGGAGCAGCTGAGCCACCCGGCCCGTGTCCGGCCGGCCGAGGGCCTGCCGTACCGGGTGGGCTTCGCGCGGGAAGACCCGATCCCCCCTTTCCCCACGAACGACGTGATCTTCAGGGCGAAGGCCCGCCTCAGCTTCACCTTCGGCGCCGCCCCCGAGGACTCGCCGTTCGCCGCGCTGGCGCACTGGCGCCTCGACGCGTCGGTTGTCCACACGCTACCGAAGTCGGCCGCGGCCTCGCTGCCCGCGGTGGTCGGCGAGATGTTCAAGGACGGCCGCCCGGCGGACCTGTTTACCGACCTGAACCTCGAGGGGGCCAAGACCCCTACGGCGTCGCAGACCGCCAACCGCCGGCGGTACGTATTCGAGATCGAGATCGAGTACGTGGGGCCTCCCAGCATGCTCACCGCGGCGCGGATCGCCGCGGCGGCCGACGCGGTGCAGCGGGTGATCGACCCCAGCCTCCAAGAGAAGTCGAAGGCGCGGGCGCTCCTGCGGGAGGCGGCCGCCCTCGTCTACGACTCCCCCGGCATGCTGCAGAAGTTCGAGACGGGCGAGTGGGGCCTCAAGCAGTTCGGGCCGAACCCGGTGACCCTCAACCGGGCGACCTACAACGACGTCTACCCCCCGGTGGGCATGTTCCTCACGCGGAAAGCCGACGGCCTCCACGCCGTCGCCGTGGTCAAGGAGGGGCGGCTCACCGTCATCGCGCCGGGCCTCGAGCCGGCGATCGCGGGCGCCGCGCCGCGCCCGGGCCCCGGCGCCGGCGCGGTGCGGCCCGGCCTGACGGTGGCCGACGGCGAGATCGCGCCGGTCCGCCCCCCCGCGGCCGGCGCCGGCGCCGACGCCGACGCGCCGGCCTGGGTGTTCCTGGCCTTCGACCTCCTCGCCCTCGACGGGAAGGTGCTGGCGTCCGCCCCCTACGAAGAGCGCTTCGACGAGCTGGAGGCGGCGGTGCGCCAGCTCGCCCTGTTCATGCCGGCCCGGCGGAAGGAGGCGGTCCAGCTCGAAGCCCGCGACCCCAAGACGCTGAAGCTCGAGATCGAGCCCCTCCTTGCGCCGGCCGACTACCCCACCGACGGCCTCATCTTCACTACCCCCGGCGCGAAGTACCTCAAGACCGCGCACCTGAAGTGGAAGCCGTTCAGCGAGAACACGATCGACTTCCTGGTCCGGCGCCCCCCCGCGAGCGTCCTGGGCCGCCCCCCCTTCGCCGACGCGCCGGGCTGCCGCCTCTACTTCCTCTTCGTGGGCATCTCGGGCGACCAGTACCGCCGCTTCAACATGACCCTGTGCCCGGGCTACCGCGAGCTGTTCCCCGAGCACGCCCGCACCACGGGCTACTTCCCCGTCCAGTTCCAGGCCTCGGACGCCCCCTACGCGTACCTCGCGCAGGTCCCGGAGGCCGACGACGGGGGCGCGAACAACCCCATCCCGCTCGAGAACCGGATCGTCGAGCTGGCCCTCGACAGCGAGGCCGACATCGAGCCCGGCGGGGTCCCGGGGGCGCCCCGCTGGCGCTTCGTGCGGGTGCGCACCGACCGCGACGAGGACCTGCGCCAGGGCCGCCTGTTCGGCAACAACTACGCGACGGCCGAGCTCACCTGGCTCAACTTCCGCGACCCGCTCACGCTCGAGATGCTCTCGGCCGGCCCGGGGGGCGCCTACTTCCAGGCGCCGAAGCAGGGCATCTACGCCGCGCCCACCGCCTTCATGTCGGCGGCGAAGACCGAGGTCGTCCGGCGCCACGTGGCGGGCCTCGGCTTCGTGGTCGACCTCGGGTCGGGCAAGGGCCAGGACCTCGGGCGCTACCGGCAGGCCCAGGTCCCTCAGGTGCTGATGGTCGACAAGGACCCGGCGGCCCTCGCCGAGCTGGTGCGGCGGAAGCACGCCGCTGGCCGGGGGCCGGCCGCCGGCCGGGTGCGCACCCGGCTCCACGTGGCGCGGGCCGACTTCACCGCCCCCCACGCGGCCGTCGCCGGCCGGCTGCGGGCCGTCCCCGACTTCCCGGCGGCCGGGGCCGACGCCGTCGTCTGCAACCTCGCCGCCCACTACGCCTTCGAGACCGAGGCGTCGGTGGCGAACTTCGCCCGCCTCGTCCGGGGGCTGCTGCGGCCGGGGGGGCAGCTCCTCCTCGTCCTCCTCGACGGCCAGGCGGTCCTCAATCTGTTCACACAGAACAAGGTGGCGCCCGGCGAGAGCTGGGACCTGCGCGAGAACGGGGCGCTCAAGTACTCGCTGCGCCGCTACTTCCGCGAGGACCGGCTCACCGCGGCCGGCCAGGCCATCGGGGTGCTGCTGCCCTTCAGCCAGGGGGAGCACTACACGGAGTACCTGTCTAACGTGGTGAACCTGCAGAAGGTCTTCGCGGCCCTCGACATGCCGATGAAGGAGTACCGCAACCTGTGGGAGGAGTTCGGCAAAAACGACGCCCCCCGCCGGGGGCACCTCACCGAGAACGACGTCCAGTGGCTCCGGCTCTTCATCTTCCTGCGCTTCGAGCGAGCCAAGTGAGCCAAGTGAGCTGTCGCGCTTCTTTTTGCGTGCTAAGGGTCCGCGACTTGCACTTCGAATGTCACCTGGAGGCGGGAGCCCTTCTCGGGCGCCGGGAGACGCGTCTGAACTTCTTTGCAGCGTGCGGGGACTGCAGCAAGGTCATCGACCTTCTCCACGTACAGGCTGACACGTGGCCCGGCATCCGTAAAGAGGCGGACCGAGTCGACTGTGCCCTTCGCCCACCAGACGATCAGGTACTTCTTTTCGGCTACCTTGCCCGTCGGCTCGAGGTACCCTAACATGCTCCCGATGGTGGCGTGGTCCTTGGCCCGAGCCTCGTCCTCGTCGAGAAGAGTCTTCTCCACCTCCGGAGAAAGGAGAGCCCGCGCGGGGAATGCATCCTCCCGCCAGTTCTTCTGGCGCCGGTCGCCCGCTAGGATGATGGCAGCGTTGAGCGCGGTCGAAAGGCAGCCCCGCGATTCCGCGATTAGACGGCGGATGTCGGACCAGCCCGCCATTGTGAGATGGTATGGACCCAAAAAACCAATCCACATTGAACCATCGCGCTGCTTTTGCGGGAAACTTCAGTGTGTGGGAGCAGTCTTGAGGCCGCAGTCGAGGCTCTCCAGCTCGTCGACGACCTCGGTCAGAGTAGGCAGGCTGGGGATCACGTTCGCCAGCAGCCGCGTATAAGACACGCATCGCATGCAGCGGTGCTTCCAGCAACCGTGCTGGCAGAACCCTGGATGGCACCGCGAGCACCGGGATTTTCGTCGCCCGTGGCTGCAGAAGACGCCCGGGCTGCATGCCTTGCAGTCGTACTTGTAGCGACGGTGTTTGCACCGGTACCGCGGGTCGGGCATGGTTTCGGCGTTGTACTGAGCCTGTCTGCGTTCAATTTGAAACGAAGCGAGGTTTAGCCTCCCCCGGGAGTTGCGCGTAACCAGACAGCCCGCGCCTTTCGACACGATGCAGCCGCTGTCCACGCGCTCTTCGATTCTGAATGAGGCCGGGGTTCGGGCTTCCCACGATCTCATCGCGCTCGCGGACGAGTGGTTCCGGGGTACAACCACGCACTCCACGCCCCACGAAGTCATCAACGAGTTGCGAGACTGGCTCTCCCTCTTAAGCTTCAGTCTCATCGAGGATATCGCGCTCGCCGACGGGAAAAAGGTCCTCTGCTGTGACGGCGCCGGCATATTAATCGACCGCGTTGAGTTCAACGCCCTGCAGAGCGGGGCGGCGGGCGGCTGCGCCACGCTCCAGGTGGGAGAGTGGTGGCTCTCGGCCGCCGCGCGCGATAACCTCGACCAACAGGAGCCGTTCCCGCCCCTCCTGGTGCACGGCCGGTACGAGCAGGTCGCCGCCTTCCAGGTCGAGAGCGCGACCAGGGTCACGGAAACCTTCGATGGCATCCCGACCAAGATGGTTGAGTTCCGACTCAGGCCCTGGCTCTAATTTTTACGGGTAGCCCGTGGGGCCGTACGTGAGGTAGGTCTCGCCCTGCGGCTGCCGAAACCGCGACATGTCCATCCGGTAGACCGGGCTCTCGCGCTCGCCGCCGTACTCGGCCGACCCCGAGCCCAGGGTCTCGTCGGTGTCCCCCGTCTTGTCGCTGACGGGGTCGGCCGGGGGGTTGAGGAAGCCGGCCGCCGCCCCGCCGCCCGCCTGCCACCGGGCCGGCTCCCACGCGCCGACGCTCTGCCACCGGGCGGTGTAGAGCTGGGCCCGGTGCCCCGCCTGCTGCCAGAGCGGGATCCCTTCGCGCCGCTGGTAGCGGCCGGCCGCCCCGCCCAGCTCGTTTTTGAGCACCATCGCCGTCGTCTCCTCGGCGGTGCGGCACCGGCCGCCGGCCATCGCGGGGAGGGCGCCCGCCAGGGCGCGCTCGCGGGCGGCGGCGTCGGCCTGCATGTTGGTGACCACCGGGCCCGCGGGCCCGGGCGTCGCGACGTAGGTCCCCGCCCGGTCGACGGCGTTGGGGGCGACCCCCGTGCCCCAGGCCCCTGCGAGGCCCATCGTCTCGGCGAAGGGGCTGTCCTCCCCGAAGTACTCGGCGACGGCCTGCTCGGGGGTGCGGGGCGCGCCGGCCCGCCACCCCCGGTCGCTGGCCGGCACGCTGGGGTCGTAGGTCGCGGCGAAGTCGGCGGCCGCCGCGCCGTCGGGGGGCGCGGCCGGGGCCGGCGGGCCGGCGGGCCGGCCGGCGAACCCCTCGACTCCCCCCCCTCCCGGCCGCGGCGCCGCGGCCGCGAAGACCGGCGCCCCGCGGGTCTGCGCCTGGAGGAGGCTCAGGTGGGCCTGGTCCTCGTCGAGCGCCCAGGTGGGCCCCGGCCCGTTGAGGTCCTCGAGGCCGGGCGGCCGCAGGGAGTCGGCCTCGAACATCCGGTAGAAGAGCGGCTCGCCGGCCCCCACCTGGCTCGCGGCGCCGGTGAGCGGGTCCCGGCTGGGGGCGCCATCGTACTCGACGGCCCGCATCCGCTCCTGGAAGAAGGCCTGGTTGAGGGCCCGCAGCTCCTCGAGCAGGTTCCCGCCCCGGGCGGCGCTGCCCCGGATCGCGAGCGGGTCGGAGTCGAGGAGCGCCCCGCCCTGGCCGTAGGTCGACGCGAAGACGTCGACCGCCCGCTCCTGGGCCGCGAGGAGCGCCGCGAGCCGCGCCTCGCCGGCCGGCGTCCGGGCGCCGCCGGGCCGGCACGCGTACGCGAAGGCGGCGGCGATGTAGCGCTGGTTCTCGGGGGCGCGGAACTGCAGGAGCACCCGTTCGCGGAAGGAAAGCCGCTGGCGGGGCGGCCCCGCCGCCGTCGGCACCCGCCACTGGGCTGGCGCGAGGACGGACGCGGCCGACATCTCCCTATGGGGGCGGACAACTTACCGCGCCGCAATTGACCTCTTAGAGCTATGCCCCGTCAGGGCAACCAGCCGCGGCGGTCGCCGGCGCTCCGATATGGCGGCGTTCCCCGCCCCCGCCCCCGCCTCCGCCCCCGGCGCCCCCGGCGCCCCCGGCGCCCCCGCCCCCGCCGCCGAGGCCGAGACCGGCCCCTGGGACCTCGTCCACGACCTGGGCCTCCACGACCGCCGCGGCCCCCTGGCCCCCCACCTGCAGCAGGGCCGCCAGGCCGCGGCCGCCCGGCTGCGGCAGCCGGGCCGCCAGCCCCCTTTCGTCCGCGAAAAGATCACCGCGGGCCTCATCCTCGTCCGCACGCCCGACCAGGCGGCGGCGGCCCGCGACGCGAGCGGCGGCCGGCGCGAGTACCAGGCCGTCCTCGTCGAGGGCCGGCTCACCTACGCGTTCTCGGAGTTCGTGCAGGGGCGCTACGAGCGGAAGCGGCTGGACACGGTGCGCACCCTCGTCGACCAGATGTCGCTCGCCGAGCGGCACGTGCTCGCGTCGCTCGACTTCGACAAGATCTGGGACTACGCCCGGCTGCGGCAGTACCACCGCGCCCGGGGCTGGAAGCGGGGGGTGTCGAGCTTCAGCCAGTACCGCGCAGTCTACCGGGGGTGGAAGCCCCCCCGCCTCTCCAAAAACGACGCGCTCTTCGTCCAGCGCAAGACGAAGTTCGCGTCCTCCTGGCTGAACTCGGAAGAGTCGAGCCGGCTGCTGCGCCGGCTGCTGTACGAGGCGCAGGGGGTCGGCCAGGAGCGCTGGGAGTTCCCGAAAGGGAAGCGGCACGGCCGCGAGGAGTCCGACCTGAGCTGCGCCCTCCGAGAGTTCCAGGAAGAGACCCGCATCCCTCCCAGCAGCGTCCGGCTCCTCCCGGGGTTCGCCCGGGTCGAAATGTACGTCCACCTGGGCGTCCTCTACGTGAACACCTACTACCTGGGGGTGCTGGCGCGGCCGATCGGCGACCCCTCCCGCCGGGTGGCGCTCGCCCACCACGACCAGGTCTCGGAGGTGACCAACGTGCGCTGGATGGGCCTCGAGGGGATGCGGCTGGTCCAGGGCGCGGTCGGCCGCGACCTCACGGTCCTCGGCCGCGCGGCCTTCGACTACGTCAAGCGGTACTACCGCGGCGCGTAGGGGCGGGGGCGAAGACGGAGGCGGAGGCCGAGGCGGGCGGGGGCACGAGCTGGGCCCCCTGCACCCGTCCCTGCAAGAGCGCGGCCGCGCAGACCACGTCGTGGGCGACCTGCGCCAGGAAGCGGTCGGCCTCCTCGTCGGCCAGCGCCGCGGCGTCGGCCCGGAGGGCGCCGGCCGAGCCGTAGTGGCGGCCGCCGTAGCGGCACGCCCGGCGCGCGGCCGCCCGCTCGAGCGCATTCCGGGGCGGCGAGAAGCGCGACGCGTACGCGAAACTGCTCGCCATGAAGTTACGCACCCGGACCCCGCCCGGGCGGCCGCGGGCCGGATCGTGGTAGAAAGTGCAGGCCGGGTCCTCGCAGCCGGGCCGGCGGCAGGGGGCGACACCCACGGGGCGCGGGGCGTCGTCGGGGTAGACCCGGCCGATCCCCCCGTGGAGGAGCCCGTCGCCGAGCCGCAGCGCGAAGTGTCCCCACGCCGGGACGTACCACAGGCCCGGCCCGCGGATCTCGGCCAGCACCGCTTCCGGCTGCGCGCAGTGGGGCGGGAGGAGGCGCGCCTCGACGTAGACCCCGTCGGCCGCCTCGACGTAGGCGGTGGGAGCAGGGACGGGAGCGGGTGAGGGGGCAGGAGCGGGGGCGGGGGCGGCTAGCGGCTTCCGTCGCCTTGGGCCGCTGCGCGGGGCCGGAGCCGGCGGGCTCGCCGAGGGCGGAGCTGGCTGCCCAGGCAGGAGCGGCGGCCCTTGCACCCGGGCGGCCCACGACAGGTCGTAGCCGCCCGGCGCCGGGCCGGGGGCGTAGGCTGCCCCCGGGGGGGAGGGCGAGAGCGTGGCCGCCCCCGGCGGCGCTCCGGGGGCAGGCGACACGGGGGTGAGCGCGAGGCGGCCGGCCGCCTCTGCCACGAGGTCGTAGTGCCGCCGGCCGGCCTGGGCAGCCACCTCCTGGGCGCGGATGACCAGCTCCTCGAGCGACGCGAGCAGCGCCTTCGTGCTGTTCGCGGTCGCGGGCGGCGGCTCAGCGTCGTCCTCGCACTCTGAGTCCGTGTCCGAGACGTCGGGCGGGGTGAAGAGGCTCGCCGCCGAGAGGTCGGCGAGCGTCGCGCTCACCCGCTGCAGGGTGGCGAGCGCGCTTTCGGCCGCGCACATGAGCTCGCGCAGCTGCGGGTCGGCCGGCTCGTCGGCGAGCGGCCGCCACGCTGGCCGGGTCGGCCGCGGCTGCCACGCGGCGTGCGCCGCCCACATCCTCAGTGCGGGACGCGCGCAGGCTCCAAAAAGGGGAGGGCGCTCACTGCGCGCCCCCCGCCGCGGCCTCCGCCGCAGCGTCCGGCGCCGTCCCCGCTGCGGTCTGCCCCCGCTTCTGCGCCGCCACCTCGCGCGCCGTCTCGAGCAGCGCCTGTTTCATCTGCTCCAGACGGGCCTGCTCGTTCTTTTTGTGCTCTTCGTCGGCCTCTTTGGCCACCTTCTCGAAGAGCTCATTCTCTTCGGCGAGGTGCTTGCGCAGCCACTGCCGGTACTCTTGAAGCCTCTTCGTCCCCGCCTTCCGGTTCTTGATCCGCCAGAGGTAGACCAGGTACTCGCCCTGCTCTTTCAGCATCTCCTCTCGGTTCTTCCACATGGGTTTGTGGTTGTTCCTCATGTAGGCCTTGAAGGCCTTTTCATCGAAAACCTGGTGGTACACGATCCAGCGGAAGACGATAGGGTAGTCTCGAGAGAACTCCTTGTAGTCTTCCCACAGGCGCCGGTACAGCTTGTCTAGCTGAGCGTTCGTCGCCTTGTCTGCCTTTTCCTCGACCGGCGGGATGCCTTCGTACCGAGTTTTGCGCAGGACGTCGCCCGCGACCCTCACCAGGCCGTCGATGGTGATCGTCTTCTCGCCGCTGGCCTGCAGCGTCGCCGGGTCGACCGTGACCTGGGTCGTCCCGAACACGCGATTCACGCGCTCCCCCATGGCGGCGGCCGCAGCGGGCTGGCAGTTGTGCGGCGCGCCCGTGTCTAAATGGAAAAAGCGGCCGCGAGCTCAGTAGCCGACGTACTGGGGCTCGGACCGGTACGAGCGGAGGTCGCCCACGGTCCCCAACGCTTCGACCTCCGGCGGCTCGGAGACGGCCGCGCCCTCGGCGTCGGGGTCCTCGTCGCCGAAGGCTGGGTACGCCTCGCGCTTCGCGGCGCTGCCTTGCAGCAGCTCGGCGAGAGTGATTTCGGCGTCGGCGTCGGCGTCGGCGTCGGCGTCGGCGTCGGCGTCGGCGTCGGCGTCGGCGTCGGCGTCGGCGTCGGCGTCGGCGTCGGCGTCGGCGTCAGCCTTCTTGTCCGGGCTGCGGGCGTTCCGGCCGAGGAGCCGGCCGAGCGAAGCCGTCGCGTTGGCCGGCGGCTTCTTGATCGGGAGCACGTCCTTGCCATGGCGGGGCGAGCCCTCCGGCTGAGGGACCGCTTCGGTCTGGCGCAGCCCCCCGGTTCCGGGTTCGAGCGTTGTGAAGATTTCCATCGCGTGGTCGAAGCTGTACCCCGGCTCGGGCTGGCCCACAAGGTCGAGCCCGCCCACGACCCCTCCGCGGTAGATGTCTTCAGGGGGGTTGCCGTACGCGCCGAACCCGCCGCCGTAGCGCCCCGCGTCGTCCTGGTACGCGAGGACGAGAGAGGAGAGGTTCGACATCGCGCCTATGGGGGGGGCGCAACGTTTCGCAGGTTCGCCTCATGGCGCGTGACCATTCTCCAAATGCGGTCGACCATCCCCGCCTCGAGGCGCCCCAGTTCGATGGAGACGGGCTGCCCCGCGACCTTGATGAAGACGCCCGGCACGTCGGCGTACGTAGCCTGCACCTGCTGGAAGATGGCGGTGCCGAGGCTGACGTCGAGGAGCCGGGCCCGGCTCACGATGTAGTCGCGCTTCTGGTCGGTCGTCAGCGCGCCGGCCATCGCGCCGGCAGGTGTCTGCCGGCGCCGGACTTGAATAGGGCACAAAAATGCGCCGCCGCGTCCGACGCGCCAGCCGCGGCTTGAGGACACGCCGGCGCTTCAGCACGGCTTGAGGTGGGGCGCGGCGGCGCCGGCTAGTCGTGCGGCGTACTCGTGACCGACAGCGCGCGGGAACACCCCGTGGAGGGCGCCGGAGTGCAGCCCCCCCCTGGCCGGCGCGTCGACGCGCAGCCCCTGGTGGATGTTTTTAGTGAGGCGGTTCATCAGGCTGGCAACCGCCTGAACGTCGGCGGGCGCCGCGTCGGCGGCTTGAGCGTCGGCGGTCTGAGAGTTGGCGGCCTGAGAGTTGGCGGGCGCCGCGATGGCGCCCGCGCGCTGCAGGTACATCTCCCAGACCTCGGCCTCGGCGCGCGCGTCCCACGAGCCGGCGTACCCCGAGACCAGGTCGAAGAGGAGGGCCCGGTCGCCGTACCGAGCCCACGGGCGGACAACCACGTTGTGGGTGTAGGCGCGTGCTTCGTACTCCCGGAGAGGGTAGAGCTTCTCCGGGTACTCGCCTTCCGCGGGCGTGTCGACAATCAGGCGGGTCTCGCCGGAGCGGCGCGGCGGCCAGCACTGCCACAGCACCCGGCCGGCGAGGTACACCATCTGCGTGCCGGTCTCGTCGTAGAACTTGTCTCCCTTTTTGGGCGCATGGTAGGGAAGGCGGAACTTGAGCATTGCGGCGCGGAGCGGCCGGACGAGCCGGGTCCAGCGCTGCTGGGCTGTCATGTCTTTCTGCACCTGGTTCTCGAACGCGGCGTGGCCTTCGCCGCCCAGGCGGATGTCGCAGACGAAGAAGTCGGGGCGCCCGTGCGCGGCGGCCAGCGCCCCGCCCTCCCCCCAGGCGCCGGCGACCTCGTCCGTGAAGAACTCGTTGTACACGTGGAGGCGGCCCGACCGGTCGCTGTGCACCTCGCGCGAGAACTTCGCGGGATCGTACAGGTGGAAGACGCCCCCGGGGAACAGCTCCGCAAGGAAGGGCAGGTGGTGGCCGGCCGCGGCGCCGGCGTACAGCACGACGCAGGGCTCGTCGGCCTGCCGGAGGTAGCTCGAAAGCAGGAAAACCTCGGTGAGGGCCAGCTTGCGCTGCCCCCGGTGCAGGTTGGCCACCTCGCAGGCCTGCTGTTTGCCGACTTCGCGGTACGGCAGGATCGCGCTCGCGGGGGCGTCCGGGCCCGGACCGAACGTGACGAAGAGCTCGCGGCGGTCGAACCGCAGCCCCCCCTCCCGGTCCGCGCGCCCGAGGAGCTCCTCGACGGCCGCGGCCTCTTCGGGTGTGTGGTCGCAGAACACCTCCTGCCAGGGGCGCAGCGCGGGGGCGGGGGCGGGGGCGGGGGCGGGGGCGGGGGCGCCGCCGCCTTCCGCGGCGCCAGAGACCGCCGGGCGGGGCTTTTGCGCCTGCTTCATGAGCCGCCAGACGTGCATGTGCGACTGGATGAGGTCCTTCGTCGGGAAGGCCCGCGGCAGCTCGTTGAGCACGTTGAGCGCCGAGAGCAGGCCGGTGAGCAGCGCCGTGGCGACCAAGGCCGCGGGGAGCGCCACGGGAGGCGTGGGCGCCGCTTCGGCCTCGATCCGGCACACGCCCGCCCAGTCGTAAGGCTGCGCGAGCGGCCGGGTCCAGCAGGACCCCGGCTCGAGCTCGGCGAGCCAGGCGGCGACCTGCTTCTCGGTCTCGAGCGGCCGCGCGGCGCGGGGCGCCGCGGCCGGCGCCTTCCCCGCCTCGTCGCGGTAGCTGTCGAGCAGCTTTGCGAAGAACTCGCGCAGCGGCCCCGCTTCGCGGTCGCGCACAGCGGCGGCGACTGCGGCGGCGGCCCGGGCCGCGGGCCCCGCCTGGAGCCGGTCGCCGGGCGCGACCTGCCACACCACCTCCTCGCCGCGGCAGGTCAGGAGCTGCACGACGGCGCTCGGCGCCGCCTGCCGCGGCGGGTACATTATCTCCACGATCTGCACCGGGAGGCGCTGCCCCACCGCGAAGGTCTCGTTCGGCTCGATCATGGTGAGGACCAGGGGCTCCTTCTCGGCGCGGGGGCCGGCGGCCGTGCCGCACAGGACGACGTTGCGGCTCTTGACCTCCATCGCGGCGACGGCGTCTCCCGGCGAGCAGCGGGAGCAGAGGGCGCGGAACTCCACCTCGACCGTGGCCTTGGTGAGGTCTCCCTCGGGCACGACGACGCATGCCGAGGCGCGCAGGACCTCGAGGACCTCGACGACGTAGACGCCCATGTAGCACTGCTTCTCGTACTCGTCGCGGATCTGCAGCAGCGCGGTGTCCGCGTCGTACCCGATGGCGTCGACGACGAGGGTCGCCTCCAGCACCCGCTCGGTCAGCATCGCGCCTGGCGCCGGCGCCTCCGCTGTCTCGGCTCCGCCTGTTCAATTCCGCCCCTTGGCGAGCGCCCGGATCACGGGGCGCCGCTCGTTGAAGAGGTAGAACCACCGCACCCCCTCCGAGACGCCTTTCGCGGGGCGGCGGGCGGCCGCCTCGGCCTCGACGAGGTGGGCCTTCACCCGGGCGCACAGCTCGCCGGTCGTCGCGCCGGCGGGCGCCTTGCGGCGGGTGAGCCGCAGGACGAGCGCCGCGAGGTCGCCCCGGGGGCGGGTCTCGCAGGCCGCGCCCCGGGCGAGCGACCGGGCGTCGCGCACGCTCCGGCGGGCGAGGACCTGGAGCGGCTCGCGGACCTTGAACCGGACGGCGCCTTCCCCCCGCCCGCGGCCTGCCGGGTCGCCGTCCCCGCCCCGGCCGCCCATATACCCCACCACGACAGAGTTCTCGGGGCGCTGGGTCGGGTCCCCCCGCCCGATGGCCTGCAGCGGGACGTCGCTCCACGCGCGGCCCGTCCAGAGCCGCGCGTGGTCGGGCATGACGTAGCCGACGTGCGGGGCCGCGCCCGGGGGCAGCCCCCCGGCGAGGAAGGCGGCCGCCTTCTTCGCCTCGGCCCGGGTCACGACCACCCGGAAGCGGTCGTAGACCGCGAGGGCGGCCAGGGCCGCGGCCGACCGCCGCTTCCGGGCGATGAGCAGGTCGAGGAGGGCGTAGTGGAACGCCGCGTCGTACTCGGTGAGGAGCGCCACCGCGAACCGCGCCCCCGCGGCGCCGCGGGTCGCCCCCGGCTCGCCCCAGCGGGCCTCGAAGTCGGCCAGCCGCCGCTCGAAGTTGAGGGCGACGAGGTGGGTCCCGGCGTACTCGGCCAGGTCGACCGCGGCGCCCGCCGCGGCCCGGCCGCCGCCCCGGGCGTACGTCTCGACGTCGGCGAGCGGGACGCCGGCGTCGTCGAGGGGGGCCGCGACGAGGACGTCGTCGCCGGGCGCCCCGCCGGGGAGCGCGCGGGCGACGAGCACGCAGTGGGCCCCGTCGGCCCGCGTCACCTGCACGAGGTGGGTCCGGCCGCCGCCGCTCTGGGCGGTGCGGAACGACTCGGAGGCCGCCTCCCGCGCCGCCGCCAGGAGCTGGTCGACGGCCGTCTCCGCCACCCCCGGCGGCCAGTACGCGGGGTTCGTCGGGAGCGGGGCGGCGCGGCCCGGCTCGCCCAGGGCCGCGACGAGGTCCGCCCGCCGCCACACCGGCTGGTCGACGAACAGCGCGCGGGCCGCCAGCGCCGCCCGCGCCGTGTCGGCCTCGAACCCTTCGTAGGCGTAGTAGGTCGCAGTCGCGGCCCCGTGGCCAGCCGCAGCCGCTTCGGTGTCCATCGCCACCGGGGGCTCGAACGGGAGGCCGCGGAGCGCGGGCGCCGCGTCGGCCACCGCCCGGCTCTGGGGGAGGAACCCGTTGACCGCGGTGCGGCGCAGGGCGGCGACGCCCTCCTGGATGAGCAGGTAGTCGCGGAGCAGCCGGGTCACCTTTTCGCGGTCCGGCGGCGGGCCCGCCGCCGGCCCCTCTCCCGCGGCCTGCAGGTAGATCCGCACCTCGACGCGGCGCTCCTCGGGGGGCAGCGCCTCGTGGGACCCCCGCCGGCTGGTCCGCCCCAAGATCTGTACAAGGGTCGAGATGTCTTGGGGGATCGACAGGATCATCTGCAGCCGCACCGCGCTGAAGTTCAGCCCCTGGATGACCACCATCGACCCGAGGAGGACCCGGATCTGCGAGCCGTCGAGGTTGTTGGGGTGGTTGTAGTAGCCCAGGATCCGCCCCTGCGCCGAGCGGTCCATCTCTCCCGTGACCGCGACGAAGACGGCCGGGGTGTAGTCGTGGCCCTTGGGGTGCCCCTGGCGGGCGCGCCCGCAGCGGGCGCACAGCGTCGCGTCGTTCGCCGGCTCGCCCAGCTCGACGAACCCGTTGTTTCGCAGCACCTCGCCGAGAAACGCCACGCCCGTGAGCTGGACCCGGTCGTGGTAGACGAAGGCTTTGCCGGCGCGCCGGCCGAGGAACGCGTGGAGGTCCCGGACGAACCGCGCGTACTTGCTCGAGTAGCGCTCGAGGGTCGGCAGCGCCAGGAAGGCGCCCGACACCACCGGGGTGCGGCCGCCGGCCTGGCTGCGGGCCAGGACCTTGACGCCGACCCGCGCTTTCCAGGTGTCGGGCGCCGCCGCGAGCGCGCCGTAGAGCGGGGCGGCGCCCGACGAGGTGTAGAGGGGGTGCGGCGGGTCGCCCACGCCCGCCGCGCTTCCGTCTTCGCCCGCGGGGGGCGCGGGGAACACGCAGTCGTACAGCGCGTAGTCGGCCGGCGGCGGGAGGGCGCGGCTGCCGTCCGGCCGCCGCCCGTGGAAGTCGGCGAGCGCCGCCGCCTGGAGCGCCGACAGCGGACACTGGACGAACCTGAGGTAAGGCAGCGGCCGGCCGTCGGTCCCGACGACCTCGTCGCCCTCGAACACCTGCGAGGGGAACAGGTGCGGGCTGTCCATCTGCTCGGTGAGGAAGGACACGCGGCCCGTCGTCAGCCGCGACACGAGGTCGAGGGCGCCGGGCTGGTAGGCCAGGTCGCTCCCGCGTTGGCCAGCGAAGAGGTCGCCCTTCGCCAGGGGGCGGCCGGCCGGGAGCTCCGCCCGGGGCACGAGCAGGTTCAGGAAGTCGACCAGCTCGGTCGACGAGCCCGACATGGGCGTCGCCGACATGAACACCGCCCGCGGGGCTTCCTGGGGCTCGAATGTGTCCAGCGCGAACTGGATGGCAACGCCATACATGTTCGGGTTGTGGATGTTGTAGGTGTTGTGGATCTCGTCGGCCACGATCAGACCGTTCTTCAGCGGGCGCAGCAGTTCGCTGTTCACGTAGATGTAGCCGGCTTTTTCGGCCGCGATGATGTTGGCGACGATTGTCGCTGTCCGGACGGTACTCATCTCCCCCGTCTCGGCGTCTACTGCGTCTGATGCGTCCGCGTCCCCGTCCGCGTCCCCGTCCGCGTCCCCGGCTGCGTCCCCGGCCCCGCCAACCTCGGACTCAGCCACGGATTCGCTGGCGTTCGGCGCTTTCCGGCGCCGCAGGAAGAGGTCGAGCAGGCGGAGGCCCGCGCGCTCGCCCTTGGGTGTCAAGACGAACAGCCGCGCCGCGAACTCCTTGTAGCCGAAGAACTTGTAGTACCCGCCGCGGTACCGGTCGGTGATTTGTCGCTTGAGCGTCCCCATGAACCCGTTGTACTGGCGCTGCTCGGGGGCGCCGGGGCCGGCCTTCTGGGCGCGGTCGTACAGGCGGCGCAGCTCTTGCAGCTCGGTGTGCGTCACGAAGCCCAGCTGCGGGGTGCGCAGCATCTCTGCCTGGATGATGCTGCGCGTGAAGCCCAGGATGTAGACCGTGGGTCGGGCTTCGGGCTCGACGTGCCGGTACTGGCGGTAGAGCTGGACGTACTTCTGGGCGATCATGAGCGCGGCGATGGTCTTGCCCGACCCGGTGTCCCAGCCGAGGAAGAAGCGCGTCACCGGCGCGTCCGGCGCCATGAAGCGCTCGACGAACGCCTGGAGGGCATGGGGCTGGAAGCCGGGGATGGGGCGGGGCGGAGGCGCCCCCGGCCGGGGGCCGGGCTCCGACGCCGCCTCGCGGAACTCGAGCCGGGCACTTAAGCCGCGGAGGTAGTCCTCCACGGCGGCGCCGCCGGGCTCCTGGTAGGCCATAGTATGGGGACACAAAAAGTTCCCAGGCAGCGACGTTGTTTCAGCCGGAGAAGCAATGCACCCGCCGGGGGCTGCGTCTTGGCGGCCGGCCCGTCAGTTGTTGATCACATCGATCAGGTCGTCGATCTCGTCGCTCTGGGCGGCCGGCGGCTTGCCAGTCTTGCGGGGTTTGGCCGCCGCGCTCTTCTTGGCCGCCGGCTCGCTCTTCTGGCCGAGGCCGAGCCACCCGTAGCGCTCCGCGAGCAGGTAGAGCACCGCGACGATCAGCACCACGATGACCGCGAGGGAGAGGCGGGGGTAGCGGCTGCAGTAGCTCGCGAAGCCGTCGTCGGCCGCGGTCTCGCCGGGCTGGGTCATGGTTGTGTGCTGCGGGGCCAGTATTCAAAGGCAGCAAAAATTGCGCGGTCGGGCGGGATGGTCCAGGCCGAGCACTCAGAAGACCCCGGCGCAGGACCGAACCGATCCCATGGCCTCCAGATTGGCCATCTCCTCAACGGCCATGTCGGTGGCTGCGGCGCAAGCCGACCCGAGCTTGGGCTGGATAGTCGGCACCGGCACGATCGAGCTGTTCTGGGGAACGGTCTGTGTCCAGGGGTTGACAGTTTGGCCGGCTGTCATCGGCACCCATTGGCCGGTCGACTCAACATCCTTCTGTGTTGAAACTTGACGCCCAACGGCCAGCGAGTTGTTGCTGCCGGTGTAGAAGTTCGAACCCTCCATCATGGTGCTGGAAGCACTCGCGAACTTGTCCTTCTTCGTCGCGTAGTAGATGACCAGGACGAACAGGATCACGACGACGACGGCGGCGAGCCACAGCATCCAGTTCTGAACCCCGTGGCTGGCTGTCGCCACCTTCTTGAACTGGTCGCGGTGCGCTCCCCAGCCGGCACGCGGGGCGGCGCCCGAGTCTCCATCAAGGCCATCCATGGCGGCGAGAGTATACCACGAGCACAAGTCTCACTCCCCCGAAATTAATCCACGATTGAACGGGGGGGCGCTATACTAGCGGCGACAAAATGGACGACATCCTCCCACCGGCGGCCGGCGCCTACGAAAATGTCGGCGCCTACCTGCAGGGGCGGGGCTACCGCGTGGCGGAGGAGCCGCTGCGCCCGCAGCACGTCACGCCGGCCGACCTCGTGGCCGGCCGCGCCCCCACCGATGTGATGAGCGGAGTCCTCGGCACCCAAGGCGTCTGGGAGATCGTGGCGCGCGTCGACCCCGAGGCGGCGCGGCGCCTGCCCGAGCACCGGCGGCCGCCGGCGGCCGCCGCGCTGGTCCTCTACCTGCTCGCCGACGACGGCAAGTACGCCCGCGACTCCAAGAACCTGGGCGACCTGTTCAGCGTGGCCCGCCGGAAGGCCGAGAACGCTGGGGGCGAGCTCCGAGAAGTCCTCGTGCTCGCCTCGGAGAGCGTCATCACGCGGAAGCACGTCGTCGACCAGGCGAAGAGTCGCAACGCCGAGGCGGCCGCCCAGCGCCGGCCGGACCGGATCTACCTCTACCCGTTCTACGTCTTCGCGTGCGACCTGCCGCGCATGCCGGCGGTGAGCCGGCACGAGGTCGTCTCTCGCGAGGAGGCCGCCCGGCTGCTCAAGATGTACTACCTCACCCCGAAGCAGATCCCTCATGCGTCGGCGCAAAAGGACCCTGCCATCATCTGGTGCGGCGGCCGGCCCGGCGACTACGTGCAGGTGTGGCAGACGTCTGAAACCGCGGCCGATCAGGTCCCGGTCCTCCTGCTCGTCGTGTAGTTTACAGCCCATCGAACAGGCTGTCTTTTTCGGCCTCGGTGACCGAGACTGCGTTCGTACCGCCCTGCCTCGGATTGGCAGCTTTCCGCTTCTCGCAGTACCGACAGTACGCCGCGGCGACGTTGTCCTCCCGCAGGAGCGCGTGCACATCCCGGATCAGCTCTTCCACTGGAGGACGAATCTGGTCGATGAATCCGAGCTGAGGCTCGGCGAGGTGGAAGTCGGCCTGCATAACTTTCCAGGGGAGGTACCCGAGCAGGTAGTAGTTCGGCAGGGACACCTTCCGTGTCATGCGGACGAAGCGGGCGAACCCGTCGTCGTCCTGTTCGCGCCAGGGGTCCGTGTGGGCGACAAGCAGCTCCTTGTTGTCGATGTAGTACATGAGCCTGTCGAAGTCTCGGGGCGAGGCGTCGGCGACTTCGCCCAGGTCAAGCAGCTCGTCGCCCGCCGTCTCGCAGCAGGTCTGCGGGTCGTATCCGAGGTGGGTGGCGCGGATCCGGAGGCAGTCTTCGTCGGCCCGGCCGGCGTCGGCCCGGAAGCGCCGGGTGCCGGTAGCGGGCGCGTACACCGCTGTCGCTCCCCACGCGTAGGCCGCCCCCCACAGCGGCTTCCCCTTCCCTCTCCGCTCGTCGCCCCGGTGGTAGCTCGAGTAGCCGGCCGAAAACCCCAGCTGGTCGAGAGTGCAGACCCGGTACACGATGTCGACGTACAGGCCGGCGGCCACAGGGCTGAGCGCGATGCCGGACAGCACCTGCGGGAGGTAGTGCTTCGGGATCCGCCCGTCGGGGATGCGGCTGTACGGCGCCTTGAGCTCGACGAGGACCGGGACTGGCCAGATGTGGGCGCCCCGCGCCCGCGCCGCCGCCGGGTCGTGGCAGATGCGGATGAACCGGTCGTCAGCCTCCTCTGTGGGGGCAGCCTCTGCAGAGGAGGCAGTCTCCTCTGCGGAGTCAGCCTCCTCTGCGGAGTCAGCCTCCTCTGCAGGCTCGTCAGTGAGGTACAGCACGCAGTAGCCATCAGGGCTGTTCGCGTGCTCGGGGAAGCCCGGCGCGCGAATGTGGATGTCGGTCCCGGTCATCGTCACCCCGCAGTCGATCTCGACGAGCCGCTCGCTCACCGGCTCGAACATTGTCCCCCACCAGCAGGCCACGCCCGGCGGCCGGCCCGACTGGAAGCCGAGCTTCTTGGCGACCAGCGCCTCCCAGGACTGGTACGGGTTGCACCCGAGCACCACCGACAGCTCCGAGCCGCCGATGACGAAGCGCTTGGCGGCGAACCAGGCCTCGGTCCGCTGCTTGACTGCCGAGTGGCGCGCGACGTGCGCGGCGAGCGCCCGCTCGTAGTAGCCGGGCGCGGGCGGGGGGCAGGCGAGGAGGGGGGCGGGGAGAGGGGCAGGGAGGAAGGCGGCGGGGGGCGGGCGCTCTTCTACGCTCTCCGTGTCGCTCTCGGCGCCCCCGGTCGCAGCGGCCGCGGCCGCGGAAGCCATGGCGCGGCCCGCGTGTGTGAGCCTCAGTCGTTCTTCAAAGAAGCGGCCACGCGTTCGACGTAGGCGGCGGCCGCAGCCGCCGCAGCCTCGGCGGCCGCGAGGTAGGGGCGGCTCTCGTCCAGGACCCGGCGTGAGACGGCCGGCTTTTTCTGCGCCCCTCGCGCGTCGAGGCCGAGAACGCCGACCCGCTTCTCCAGCGCGCGCCGAAGCGCCTCGCGCGCCTCAAGGAGCTCCACCGCCAGGTCCGAGCGGGTGGCCGCGTCGCCGCCGTGGCCAGCCGCCAGCGCCTCCGCGTACTCGAGGCTCTGCTTGACGTGCTCCAAGGACGCGTACCCCGCGGCAGTGATTCGGTCGGCCAGCCGCCGCAGCGCGCCCGCGTCGACGAGGACGATCTGGTCGTTCGTTTCCCACCAGGCCGGCTGGCTCGCGTGGTCTGCCAGCGCTCGCGCCCCCTCGCCCAGGTTGGCGACAGCGGCGGCGAGGTACGGCCGCCCGGACGCGTGGCGCGGGAGCTCGGCCAGGACCTCGTCAGCTATCTCGAGCGGGTCCTCGGTCGCCGGCAGCTTCTCGCGCCCCCCGACCGTGCGCTTCTCGACTAGGTACTCGGTCCAGCCGCCCACGACCCGTGGGCGCCCCCCGAGGATCCGGACGGCGGGACCAGCCGCAGGCTGTGCCGACGGAGGCGCCGGCCCGCCGCCGAAGCTGCGCAGTTCGCCGATGCGAGTCGTGGGGCGCGCCATCGTCCTATGCGGGGAGGTATAGAACCGCGATGCTCGGCTCGCTGATCGGGGGGAGGGAGCCAGCGCGGGGGGCGGCGCGGGAGGCGGCGCAAGAGCGGGCGCCGCCGGGGCGGGAGGCGCCCGCCACGACCATCGCCCAGCTCCTGAAGCGGCTGAAAACCGACGACCAGGAGTGCCGCCAGAAAGACAAGAATGGCAACTGCAAGCTCGCGCCGGACGTCATCGGCCACATCGTTTCGGCGGCTACGGGAACCTTGGGGCGGGGGTCCGGCGAGAAAGAGAGGCCTGCGGCCGACCCGGCCGACCCGGCCGCCGTGAAAAAGGCCGCGGTGGCGCTCGGGTGCGACGGGAGCGTGGCCTGCGCCGCGCGCCACCCCCGGGTGCACGCCCACGTCGCGGCGGCGGCCGGCCCTCAGGCCCTCGCCCGCTTCCGGCACGCGGCCGAGGCCGTGCTCAAGCCGCCCGGCCCCCGCCACACGACGGCGCTCCTGAGCAACTTCGACATCGACGGGGTCCTCGAGCAATGGGCGGCCGAGTACGCGGACTTCCACAACTGCCCCTTCGCCATGATGGACTTCCTCACCGCCGACGCCTACTGCCACCTGCGGCACGTGCGCGGCCACGACCTGATCGAGGGGCGCCTCGAGCAGACGGTCTTCGACGAGACCGCAGCCGGCCTCCGGCGGACCGTCCGCCGGCCGAGCCGGACGCTCGGCTGCGTGATCAACACTGATGTCTCGACTGGCCCAGGAAAGCACTGGGTGTGCGTTTTCGTCGACTGCCGCGGCGACGCCGCGTGGACCATCGAGTACTTCAACTCCTCCGGCAACCCGCCGCCGTCGCCTGTCGTCCAGTGGGCGGGGCGGCTCGCCGCCGAGCTGGACGCGGCGCGGAACGACCCGAAGAAGCCGCCGGCGCGCCTCGAGGCGGTCTCGGACGTCCGGCACCAGAAGAGCAACACCGAGTGCGGGGTGTACTCGCTGTACTACATCCGGTCCCGGCTCGACGGGCGCCCCAGTAGCGACTTCACCAACTGGGTCGTCCCCGACGACGCGATGGTCGAGTTCCGCCGGCACCTGTTCAGCTCGGCCGGGCCCGGCGGCCGCTGACGGCGAAGCTCCGGCCCTTCATACCATGGCGGCCGACGACCTCACCGGCGTGGCGGCCGCCCGCCTCGGCCTCGCCACTCTCGTGCTCGTCCTGCTCATCTGCTACATGACCATCCACGCCTACCCGCGCGTCGCCGGCCACGCGGCCGGCTGCGCCGCCGGCGGCGCGGCGGCCGACACGTTCTTCCCCCGTTTTGAGCCGATGGCGTACCGCTGCTCCGGGCGCAACCTCTCCGACCGCATCCACGCCAACGCCGCCACTGCGCTGGGCGGCGGCGGCGGCTGCGGCGGCGGCTGCGGCGGCGGCTGCGGCGGCGGCGGCGGCGGCGGCTGCGGCGGCGGCGGCGGCGGTGGCTGCGGCGGCGGCGGCGACAGCTGTGACGGCCGCCGCCGTCCCCGCCTGCAGGACTTCCCAGTGCCCCGTATCGACTGGCCGGCGTGCCCCGCCGGCGAAAACCCCTGCGACTGCCCGGGCGGCATCTGGCTCCCGTGAGCCCCGCGCCCTCTTTTTAGGGCCGTTCTGCGCGGCGGCCGTCGCCCGCGCCGCCGCGCAGCTGCGGGCGACAGGTTCCTGCCCCACATAGGCCGCGCCGCGCCGCCAGTTCTGACCGGAAGTAGCGCGATGGCTGAGACAGACCTGCCCGCGTCCGCGGCCGCGGCTTCGGGTGAGCCCGAGGTCGCGTCCCGCCCAGGAGAAGGCCGCCCCATTCATGCGGTCCTGTACTACATCCTCGCGGTCGGCGTCGTAGTCCTCATCGTCGCGATGGTGGCGACCCGCGGCGGGAAGAAGGCGGCGTTCACCAACTTCGACGCCTCGTCGGTCTCTGGGGCGGGCGTGTCGCCCGCCTTCGGCATCGACACGTCGGTCGGCCTGCCGGGGTCGACCGGGCAGGCGCCGCTGCTCGACCCGCTCACCCGGTACGCTGAGCAGCTCGGGGGGGCGACCTCCGGCACGCCCGCCGAGGTCGCCCCGCTGAAGCCGCCGGCCTACGTCATGCCAGCGTGCCGCTGGCGGCCGGAAGGCGTCTGGGGGTGCCCGGCGCCCGGCGCCGCCGCCGCAGCCGGCCTCTCGCCCCAGGTCGGGGTCGACACCGGCCCCCTCGAGTACAGCGAGTTCGACGGCCTCCCCCCCAACTGGAACCTCCCGTCGCTCCCGCGGGTCGTGAGCTACAGCGCGCCGGACGAAGCCGCTGCGGCGGCGGAGTCACCATTCGCGGTCGCGGCTGCCGGGGCGGCGTGCGGTCCCGGCGGCTGCGCGGGCGCTGGCCCGGGCTTCGCGACGGGGGTGGACCACTACGACGTCGCAGGCCAGGGGGCAGTGCCCGCCCGGACCTGGTCCCGCCCGATCCCGCCCCCTGCGGGCTTTGAGGGGGAGTTGTCGCCGTCCGGCTGCTCGCCGCCGGGCGCGCCGCCCCTCTACCGCGTCCTGCAGGTTCCGGACGCCGAGCCGCACGTCGGTTCGACGAGCTACCCCGAGCGCATGCTGCCAACCGGCGGCCTCGAGATGCCGGGCTGGAACTGAGCCCGGGCCGAGGCCTCTGCTTTTTAGGCACAATTGAACACGCGGTGGGCCGTCCACCGCGCCCAAAGCATCGCTACTACCCCCGCAGAGACTAGTCGATTCCTCACCCGTAGCCCAGCGGCCGGCATCTTCCGCGGCGATATGGCTCACCCGCAAGCGGCACCCGCGCCGGCGCCGGCGCCGGCGCCCGCCCCCCCGCCGGCGCCCGCCCCCCCGCCGGCCGTCCCACCACCCGCAAACAGCCAAGCCGACGACACGCAGAAGGCGTTCCAGGTGTACGACATCCGGCGGCACATCGCCGAAAAGGGGATGTGGGCGGGCATGATCAAGCGGGTCGCCTCGAACAGCCTGCTCGGCGCGAAAGCGATCAGCGGCGGGTACTTCGCCGCGGCCAAGATCAAGACCCCCCACTCCCAGGCCTTTCTCAAGTCGATCGACGAGCTCATCGTGAACGCGAGCGACCACTGCGTCGCCTGCCGGATGAAAAAGGCGCCGCCGGCGCTGGCCGCGCACTCCCAGGTCACCGAGATCGACGTGCGGTTCGAGCCCGGGGGCGAGATCAGCATCACCAACAACGGCCCCGGCATCCCGGTGGTCCTGCACCAGAAGGTCTCCGAGCAGTTCGGCCGCCCGGTGTACATCCCCGAGATCGCCTTCTGCATCCCGCTCGCCGGCTCGAACCTCGACAAGCGGGGCGACAACGTGAAGGGCGGCACCAACGGCCTGGGGTGCAAGATCGCGAACATCTCCTCGCGCTGGTTCGAGGTGACCACCGTGTCCTTCGGCCCCGACGGGTCGCGCCGGCTGTACCGCCAGCTGTCCGAGGACCGGATGCAGGTGGTCCACCCGCCGACGGTGGTCGACCTCGCGGCCGAGCCCTGCCCTCCGGGGTGGGACCGGCCGCCGACCCCCCACACCCGAGTCCGGCTGCTGCCGGCGTACGACGTGCTGGGCTACCGGCCGGGCACCCCGGCGTGGCAGGCCGACTACGCCGACATCGGCACCTGGTTCCAGCTCCGGCTGTTCCAGCTGGCCACCTACCTTGGCCCGGCGGTCCAGGTCCGCTTCAACGAGCGGCCGGTGGCCGTCGTCGCGCCCCAGGCGCTGGCGGGGGTCTACCTGCTGGGCGCGCCGCGCATCACCCCGGCCTCTCTCCCCGAGGTGCAGACCTTCGCGGCGCAGATCAAGCCCCGGGCGGCGGCGTACAAGCAGCACCCCTGGAATGTGTTCGTCGCCGTTGCGCCCCAGCTCCGCCAGTTCGGCCACGTCACCATCATCAATGGGGTGGTGTCGATCGCCGGCCCCCACATCGGACGGTTCAAGGCGGCGGTCCAGGACGAGGTCTCGAAGAAGCTCCACCGGCTGGTCAAGGACTCGGGGGCCAAGTACACAATCGAGGAGTGCTGCAAGCACCTGTTCTTCATCGTCACGGGGACGCTGCCCGGCGCCGACTGGACGGGCCAGCGCAAGGACGAGATCGCGATCACCGAGGAGGCGCTCCAGGAGTACGCCTACCCAAAAGCCTGGCTGCGGGAGATCGCCGACGCGGTCGTCGCCCGGGTCGTCGAGGGCCTCGCCCACACCGCGAAGCCGACGAAGGGCGCGAAGATATCCGACGAGGCCAAGTACACCCCCGCGGCGGCGGCGCCCAAGAACCGCAAGGGCCTCCTCGTGGCCGAGGGCGACTCCGCCATCCAGTTCCTGCGGAAGGGCCTCACCCTGGGCGACAAGAACCCTGGCGGCCCCAGCTTCGAGCTGTACGGCATCATGTCGCTCAAGGGGGTGCCCATCAACGCCCTGAAGATGACGACCGAGCTCGGGGGCACCGCGGGCGCCGACGGCGCCCCGCAGACGCAGATCGCCCGCAAGAAGAAGCTCGACGACAACGTCATCCTGAAGAGCCTCATCCAGGTGCTCGGCCTCGAGCACGGGCGGGCCTACGACACGCCGGCCGAGCGCGCCCGCCTCAACTACCGGGAGGTGATCCTGTGCGTCGACCAGGACCTCGACGGGGTCGGCAAGATCTGCGGCATCTTCCTCTCGAACTTCGCCCGCTTCTGGCCCGGCCTGCTACGGGCGGGCTACGTCCGCTGGTTCATGACCCCCGTCATCCGGGTGTACCCCCGGGCGGCCAACACCATCCGCAAGCGGATCAAGCAGGGGCCGCTCCAGGAGTTCTTCCACGAGGACGAGTACGTCGCCTGGGCAGCCGGAGCCGGCGGCACCGACGCGGTCGGGAAGAAGTTCAACGTCTGCTACTACAAGGGGCTGGGGGGGCACAACGACGCCGAGACTCTCAGCATGTTCAAGGACTTCGAGAAGAAGCTGTACACCTTCTACTACGACGGCGATGCCCCCCGCCTCTTCAAGATCTACTTCGGCGAGGATAGCCTGGAGCGGAAGCGCGAACTCATCGCGCCCTCGCCGGTCGTCACCGCCGAGTTCCTGAGGCATCTCGAAGCGTCGCGGACGATCCCGTGCTCCTTCCACCTCCGGCACTACGCCAAGCCGTTCAAGCTCGACGCCATCCAGCGCCAGCTCCCCAGCATCGACGGCCTCACCGAAGGGCGGCGGAAGGGCGCCGCGGGCGCCCGCAAGCGCTGGAAGGGCAAGTCGGGCGTGTGCAAGACTTACCAGCTCACCGGCTACGTCGCCAGCGAAATGGCGTACCACCACGGCGACAGCTCGATGAACAACACCCTCACCACGATGTGCCAGACCTTCCCCGGCGCCCGCACCGTGCCCCTCTTCGAGGGAACCGGCGCGGGCTCCTGGGTGAAGGGGGGGCAGGACTCTGCGAGCCCGCGGTACACCGACATCGGGCCCAACGAGGCGGTCGTCTCGCGGGTCTTCCCGCCCGTCGACGACTGGTGCCTGCCCCACAGGTTCATCGACGGGGCGCGGGCCGAGCCCTCGACCTACGTCCCGGTCCTCCCGCTCGCGGCCCTCGACAACTGGAACAACCCCTCCGAGGGGTGGGCCATCAACACCTGGGGGCGCCGCATCTCCCAGACCGCCGAGATCGTGCGGGCCTTCTGCGACGCGCGCCACCCCCACCACGCGGTCGCCCGGGACGCCGTCGAGAGCGTGGCCGCCGCGGCGGCCTCCGCGTTCCCGCCCGAGTGGGCGGGCGAGGAGGCGCCCGCCCTGCTGCCGCCCGCCGAGGTTGCCGAACGGCGGCTCCGATTCCGCGCGGCGTTCCCGCTTGACCCCGCCATCCGCAACCTCCACGCGACGTTCCGGCTCTACGACGGGAAGCTCCACCACTTCGGCCTGTACCAGGTCAACGGGCTCCCGCTCGCCCCGCCGGCGCCGGGCTCGCCCGGGGTGCCGGCCGGCGCCGGCGCGGGGCGCACGTGCGTCCCCACCGGCCTCGGCGGGGTCGCGGCCCACTGCGCGGCGACCGGCGCCTCGCTCGACGCGTGGCTCGCCCGCGCCGACGCGGCCGGCCTGACGCTCCGGGTCCTGCAGCTGCCGTTCCGCACCTGGGCCGACCCCTTCGTCAAGCGGCTGACCGGGACCCGCAAGTCGGGAGAGCCTACCGCCCAGAGCGTCCACGTCGAGTACGTGAACAACTACAGCGGCGACGACCGTTGCGACATCCAGATCAAGCTCAAGCCCGGCGCCTACGCCGCCCTGCTCAAGGCCCACCAGAAGAACCAAAAGAAAGCCGAGCTCGACCCGCTCGAGCTGTTCTTCGGCAAGGACTTCCACGCCTCGACGGTGGGGAACATCAACGTCCTCAAGCCCTTCGCGGGTGCCGCCGAGGGCGGCGTCCTCGAGTTCGGGAACGACTACCACCTGCTTGTCCTCTACTGCCTGCCCTTCCGCCAGCGGCTGTACGCCCTGCGGCTGCAGCGCGAGGCGACGATCCTGCAGCTGCGCATCCGGCTCGAGCGGGAGACGATCCGCTACATCGACCACTCGTCGGAGATCGCCATCCAGAAGACGAAAGACGTGCGGGAGGCGGCCGCGAAGCTCGCCGCCGCGCGCTTCCCGCGCTTCCAGCTCGCGACCGTCAACCAGCCCGGGTTCGCCTCGCTCCCGACCCTCCGCGCCTGCCTCATTGAAGCGGACGCTCCCGCCCCCGCAGCTGGGCCGGCCGACGTTGAGAACGTCGAAGGCGACAGGGACGGCGAAGGCACCGAAGACGGCGAGGGCGACGAAGACGGCGAGGGCGCTGAGGGTGGCGCGGCCGCCGCCACCGCCGGCCGGCCGCCGTCGTACGACTACATCCTCAACCTGCGCAGCCGCGACCTGCTGCAGTCTTCCCGCCGCCGCCACGCCGAGCGCCTCGCCCGGCTCGAGGCCGACGCGGCCCGGGTCCAGGCTGCCCTGGACGACCCGGTCTTCCCCGGCGCCCAGGTGTGGCTCCAGGAGCTCGAGGAGCTCGTCGGCGTGCTGCAGGAGCAGGGGTTCTACACGTGAGCAACGATGCGTACGCTTTTTGAATCAACATAAGCCTCAGTCCCTGCGGGGATCCGGCCGCCGACCACGAACATGGGAGCACAAGAGCATTTCGAGCCTCTGCCCCCTGCGCCCGCTGCACCCCCTGCACCCCCTGCGCCCCCTGCGCCCCCTGTGGAGGAGGTCCAGTTGCCTGGGGTGTCCCTGGAGGTCATCGACCCCCTGCAGCGTATGTTTCATGCGAAGATCTTCGAATTGGGTCCCGAGGCCGCGGCTGTGTCCGACGCGTTCATGGAGCACCGGGGACGCCTTGCTGGTGCCCCTGTTCGTCACTGTGGTGTTGTCTGCAGTCTCTTGTTAGGGTCGTTGATTGTCATGTTCGAGGCGCTGTGGGCAATGCCCTCACTGCAGGGGCGCGTTCGCTTTGTTCGCGTCAATGGCGAGCGCGTGGAGGTGTCGCTCACACTCGTGCTTCCGCCTGGGGAGCTGAGCGAGCGCATGCTGCAGGTTGCGCTCGCGACCCTTCTCCCGGGTTTGAACCCGTGCGCGGACGAGCCTCCGCCCGAAGGGCGGAACGCTGCCGAGCAGGACGCTGCAGCCCCGGAGGGGGTTGTCGACCAGCTGGCGTTCAAGTGCCCGGGCGTTGAGGCGGTGGTTGTCCTCCTTGAGGAGGCGACCCTGGCCGGCGGGTACGCGTGCGGCGCGTGCCGCAACGAGGGCGGCTCCATCACCCTGGTGCTCGAGTTCGCCGAGGCGGCGGCGGCGAAGGCCGCGCGCGAGGCGGCCGGCGGGCTGTCGCCGGCCGCGCAGTTCCGGGCGCGGCCCCGCGTCGCGGCACT
>Ga0180431_10000983_pt1 | contig 39968 bp, 32 predicted proteins | sample SS_ome_11_FD_132459 | JGI IMG/M metagenome (GOLD analysis project Ga0180431, IMG submission 132459) | Hypersaline lake sediment archaeal communities from the Salton Sea, California, USA - SS_1_MS_1 metaG | ecosystem: Environmental > Aquatic > Non-marine Saline and Alkaline > Hypersaline >... | reverse complement strand
GCCCCAGTTTGTAAACGATGTTCGCAGGGAGGAGAAAATTATTTTCTGCCCCAACTGCTCCCGCATCCTCTTCTATATGGATGAAGCGGATCAGCCGGAAGACATCGTCGTTTAAAATATTTTGCTGTTAAAAGACATCGTTATTAATAATCGTTGTCGTTTAATCCCAGCCTACTGTCCATTAACCCAGAGCGAACGTGCTCGGACGTTTTATCACTATACAGGGAAATATAACCGCGTGGAGGAGAACCGGTGCTCGAGGTGTACATAGACGGAGCTTCAAGGGGTAACCCGGGTACGGCCGCAGCAGGATTTATCGTCATCCATCCGGGCGGAGAGGAACCGTACAGGCATGGGCGAGTCCTGGGAAGACAAACGAATAATTTCGCGGAATATACGGCATTGCTGGATGCGCTCAGGTATCTCAATGATATAAAACGGTTGTCGGCTGAAGACATCATCATCCATTCGGACAGCGAACTGCTCGTACGTCAGCTGAACGGTACGTACAGGGTCAGGAGCTCAAGGCTCAAGCCCCTGTACGAGGAGGCGAAGCGCATGCTGGCAGGGAGAAAAAATATCCGTATCACACATGTCAACCGGGAAAAGAACAGGGAAGCGGACAGAATCGTCAATGTGGTCCTTGACGGCGGCGATGTGAATTGACCCGTACCGAATGCGCGCGGGGATGAGTGAAGATAAAGGCAGCACTTGACTTGAACACTCCGGGCAGGTATCCTTGAATGAGCGGACCTGCAGATCGGTCGCGGGACGTTTCGTCCCGAGGAAAGTCCGGGCTCCTAAAGGGTAGGGCGCTGGGTAATACCCAGGGGGAGTGATCCCACGGAAAGTGCAGCAGAAAGTATACCGCCCCTTTCAGGGGTAAGGGTGAAATGGTGAGGTAAGAGCTCACCGCCTGAAATGGCGACATTTCAGAGGCCGGTAAACCCCGCCAGGAGCAAGGCCGAATAGACAGGCATAAAGTGACCCGCTTCAGCCTCATGGGTAGGCCGCATAAGACAGATGACCGTTTAAACAGAACCCGGCTTACTGCAGGTCCGCTCCTTTTTAATCCTTCCAGCCAGGCGGTTTCCATGGATCAACCCTTGAAATTCCGGTTTACCGAGCATCTGCCCGTCGACACCCTGGACGAATCCGGGAAATATCTTATGGAGTATTACCCTCCATTGAGAGATGCTGACGGTCCCGGCAGCACTGGAGGGGGAACGGCTCCTCCCGTGCTCATAAGCCATGGAGACAGGTACCATGTCGTGACCGGTACACGGACCGTTGACGCGTGCAGAAGGGAGGGCCGCGTACTGCCGTGCGCCCTGGTGATCGACCTCATACGGGAGCCCGTGTTTTACACCGCCCTCATCGAATTGAAGGCTGAAATGGGGGGATTCAACGAGGTTGAAAAGGCCATCTCCCTCAAGATGCTGAGGGACGAGAAATTGGAACCGGGAAAAAAGGACCTCTTGCTGCTGGGTATTCCTTCGAACCCGTCCCTCATAGAGCAATACCTGCGATTTGCCGCTGCTCCTCCATACCTGCTTGACGCGGTCGCCGGGGGGGAACTGCACGTGACCACGGCCTTTGAGATAATGGATTTTTCTCAGGAGGAGCGTGAAAGGATTGCGTCGTTCACTGAAACAGTGCGGCTGGGAACAAAGAAACGAAACGCCATGCTGGTCATGGTCCGGGAGATCGCGAAAAGGGACGGTAAAACCGCTCTCGAGGTGATCGCGGATCGGGCGGTGGAAAATATTCTCCTGTCCGGAATGGACCCACCCCACAAGGGCCGGAAGATATTTGAACGCGTCCATCAGATCCGTTATCCCCATATTGAAGCATACGGGAAACGGTTCAGCGAGCTTCTCGATTCGGTGGGCTTTGACCCCAAGGTCCGGTTTCACATACCTGAAAACTTCGAGAAATGGCAGTTCGGGATAACATTCCCCTTCCGGTCCCTCGAGGAGTACATGGAAATGGTCGCGCATCTTCAGCAGGCGGGTAATGGAGAAGCATTGGGGAAGCTGCTGAAAACGCGTTTCTGAAAGGTTACCGCAGGCTCGCGTTAATATGTTCCAGCATCACGTACAGGTCTTCCCTTATTTCGTCTATGAATCGAATGGAGTTCTTTCTCTTCCCGAGCAGGGTCTGCCACAGAATTTTTTTTGCTCCTGCTATGCTGAAACCCCTCTCATAGACCAGTTCCTTGATCTTTTTAACGATAAAGAGGTCCCGCTCCGAGTAGATTCTGTGGCCGGCCTTGTTTTTAAGCGGCTGCAGAAATGGGAACTCCTTTTCCCAGTACCTGAGTATGTAGGGTTTTACCCCCGTTATACAGGAAACTTTACCGATCGTATACTGGGTCTCATCCACTTTTCTTTTCCTTCCCGATTTTATTTTCCCGTCCCTGCAGCAGTCTTTTGATATTCGATATATGCCTGACTGTAACGACGAAGAAAATGAGAAGCCCGAAGATGAGTGAATACACGCCGTAACTTGAAACGGCATAGAGTATGACGCTCGACAGGGCGAATCCGCCGGCGGCTGAGAGCGATCCGAGAGATATGTACCGTGTAATTTTAACGACAATGCCGAATATACAGAGTGCGATGAGTGCGGCAGGAGGATTTACGGCAAAAGCAACGCCGAGCCCGGATGCCACGCCTTTTCCGCCTTTGAAACGAAGAAAGGGAGTAAAGATATTGCCGAGTATAACCGCAATCCCCATAAGGAGACGGTAGAGCGGGGGATTGGACGTGATGGAGGAGAAGAAGAAGGGAGCGGCAAAGGCCTTTGCCACATCCACTACAAGGACTATCGTACCGAGTACTATGCCTTCGTTTCTGAGCACATTGGTGAAGCCAATATTTCCGCTCCCCGATTCTCTGATATCATGCTTCCTGACGGTTTTTACGAGAATATACCCGGTCGGTATTGAGCCGATCATGAAAGAAAGAAAGATGAGAATTGGGCCGTACATGGCTACCGTACCCGCAATCGGATATCCAGAGGAACACCGGTAAACTCGAATTCCTCTCTCAGCGTGTTGCCGATATATTTTTTAAAGTTCTGGTTCGATTTCTCAGCGGATTTGATAAAGAACTCGAAAACCGGTGGAGCAAAATGCTTCTGATAACCGTATTTTACACGGTTTCCCCTGAGAAAAAGCTGCGTTATCACCTGGTTGAGATCATTCGTTTTTATCTGTCTGTAATAATTATTATACACCTTGATAATATTTTTAAGTAATTTTTTCTTATTATAACCCGTATGAGCTGAAATGGGAACAATCTCCGCGTAGGATATATGGGGAAAATAGTAGAATAAATCACGGGAAAATTCTTCGGAACTGCTGCCCTCCGGCATGAGATCCCATTTATTGGCGACAATTACGAGGCCCCGCTGTTCGGTCGCGATGATGGAGGCGATTTTCTTGTCAAGATTGGTAATACCTTTGGGGCTCTCAAGTACGAGCAGGGCGACCGATGAATCCTTTACGGCTTTCCGGGTACGCGTAAGACTGTAGAACTCGATATTGTCCATTTTTCCCTGTCTTCGAATGCCCGCCGTGTCCGTGAGCTTGAAGGTATAGCCTCCGTAGTCGAAGGTGTCGTCAACAGCGTCCCTGGTCGTACCGGGCTCGCTGTGCACGAGTGAACGTTCCGAGTCGGTCAGCATGTTGAGGAGGGATGATTTACCCACGTTGGGTTTGCCGACAATCGCCACCGGAATACACGGAAATCTTTCAGATGGGGCCAGCTTGTTCTCGCGATCTATATATTCGCCTATCCTGTCGAGAAGCATTTCCACGTTCCGTCCATGCATGGCTGAAAGCGCGATTGGTTCTCCAAGGCCCAGCTCAAAGAAATCGTAGATATTATCCTTGTAATTATTTTTGTCCGCTTTGTTTACGACAAGGATGCTCGGTTTTCCGCTCTTGCGTATGACCTCAGCCACATCGTGATCGCCGCGTTCAATCCCGGCTATATCGCAGACAAAGATGATGAGCGAGGCTTCAGCGATGAGTTTCCTGTTCAGCTCCCGCGTGCGCACGATAATGCCTTCACGGCCGGGAGCGTATCCCGCGGAGTCGGCAATCCTGCATCGAAGCTGTCCGATGACAAGGTCTTCGTAATTGATGTCCCTGGTAACGCCCGGTTCTTCGGCGACGATCGCCTTCCTCTTCCGGATGAGCCGGTTGAAAAGCGACGATTTCCCGACATTCGGTTTGCCCACAATGGCCACGGTAGGTATGCGCATTTATCTGAAGTAGTCTTCGAGGTATTTGAATCTACTGATCATCTCGTCACGTACATAACGGCCGACTTCTCTTTTAAGGTTGAAACTCAGTGCCTTTTCCGCTATCTGCCGCGCGCTTTCGAGGGATGAATCGATGATGACGCTCTTGACAATCGGTATTCCCATGGCACTCATACTCAGTTTTCTGTATCCCAAACCTATGAGCAGCAGCGTGTAGAGGGGATCTCCGGCCATCTCGCCGCATATACTCACTTCCATGCCGTTTTTCACGGCGACCGTTTGTATCATTTTCAGAGAGCGGAGAATGGCGGGGTGCATGGGATCGAACTCCCCGGCCACCATGCCGTTGCCCCTGTCGATGGCGAGCGTGTACTGAATCAGGTCGTTCGTACCCACGCTTACAAAGGAGGCCTGTTCCGCGAACCTGTCCAGGAGGAGTACGGAAGAGGGTGTTTCCACCATGATACCGACCGGAATATCGGCGTTGTATTTTTCCTTCCTCTCTTCCAGCTCACGTTTGCATTCTTCCATCAGGAGCAGAATACGCTGCATCTCGTCCAGGTCGTTTACCATGGGAAACATGATCCGGGCCTTTCCCCAGGCCCCGGCCCTCAGTATTGCCTTCATCTGGGTTTTCAGGATGTGAGGGTAGGAGAGGGCATAGCGTATTCCGCGCAGCCCGAGGAAGGGGTTCGTTTCCTTGACGTATTTCATGTAGTCGGGTTTCTTGTCGCCGCCGATATCGATCACCCTGATGGTGACCTCTCGCGGCCTGAGGGTCCGCACTATATTTTTATATATTGAAAACTGCTCATCCTCGTTCGGAGCTTCCAGCCTGTTGAGGAAGATATATTCAGTTCGAAAGAGACCTACGCCGATACTGCCGCTGTTGAGCACGAGGTGGAGTTCCTCTTCCAGGTCCATGTTCGCAAGCAGATTGATTTCAATGCCCTCTTTCAGCACGCACGGTTTCTTCTCGATTTTTTTAAGCTTTTTATCCCTGTGGAGCTGGTCCTCCTGTTTGAAACGGTAGAGCTGAATCGTATCTTCTTCGGGGTTCACGATCAGCGTGCCGATGGTTCCGTCCACGATCATGGTGTCTCCGGTCTGCACTTTTCTCGTGATATCTTCTACTCCCACAACCGCGGGTATCCTCATGTCCCTCGCCATGATCGCCACGTGGGATGTCCGTCCCCCGATTTCCGTTATAAAAGCGGCCACTTTTCTTTTATAGAGTGAGACGACCTCCAGCGGAGAGAGTGTATGGGCCACTACGATCGGGTTTTTCCCGAACTTCGGCATGGAGCCCTCTTCCCTGCCGAGAAGGTTTTTTAATACACGGTTGCCGACCGAGATGACATCCGGGGCCCGCTCACTGAAATAAGCGTCCTCGGATTTTCCCAGCTCATCGGCGACCTCATCAATGACCTCATTAAAGATCCATTCAATATTCAGAAAGCTTTCACTCAGCTTTCCGGCAACCCGTTCCCTGATAAGGGGATCATCGAGCATGAGTATGGTCGTATCGAGGTAGCCTGTTTCCAGCGGGGATTGGTTCTGGATGAGCTCATTTTTCAATTCCTCGAGCTGGTCTTTGGTCTTCTCGAGGGCCGTTTCGAGCTTATCTATCTCCTTCTGTATGGATTCTCCGTTCCGCGCTATTGAATAACGGGGTACGAAGAGGTTCGACTTGAGGAAAACGACTGCGGTTCCCATCGCTATACTTCCGGAACCGGGTATCCCTTTGTAAAATATTTCCATACCAGTTACCTGTAATGGTGACGATACTATGGTTTTTACCGGTATTACATCGTTGAGACATGCCCGTAACAACCGATAGACACGTACCGGTTTGGACCTTTACGATTATGCGTATACCTGTCTATATGTTTAATGAAACGTTGATCCCGGAAGCAGTAAATTCAACAGTCATCACTAATATATATGAAATACCTCCTCTTAACAATCTCCATTTTAACTGCCGTACTGCTGGTCACGGCCGGTATACTCGTATACTCGAGTTACAGGGCATGGCTTGATACGCGACCCGAGGTCATCCGGAGGCTCGATACACTGAAAGCCAATCTGGAGAGGTACGACAGCAGGCAGGTATCGCTTTCACCCGCGCTGAAGCAGAGCGGAAATACGGTCCTGTATGACAAGCGCGGCCTGGTGGTCGATATATTCTCCTACGGCAGGCGGCGTATCGTGGGCATGGCCGCGGTTCCGTCGATACTCGTAAAAACGGTCATTCTCATGGAGGACAGGAAGTTCTACGAACACGGGGGATTCGACATTCGGCGGATAGCCGGAGCGCTGCTCGCGGATATTCGAACCCTCTCCTTTTCCCAGGGAGGCAGTACCATCACGCAGCAGCTCGCGAAGATCCTTTTCACGGACAGCAGGAAGACAATCAGGCGAAAGCTCTATGAGCTCTTCTGCACGCTCGAGATTGAGAAAAGGTTTTCGAAAGACGAGATTCTCGCTCTCTATCTCAACGCGGTCAACATGGGACACAACAACTACGGTATTCAAAACGGCTCCCGTTTCTATTTCAGCAAGGATATCTTCGACTTGAACGAATACGAGACGGCCCTTCTTGTCGGGCTGCTGCCGGGTCCGTCATACTTTTCTCCGCTCCTGCACCCCGCGGCATGCAGGAGAAAACAGACCATAGTACTGAACAGGATGGAGTCGTTCGGCTTGCTGGGATCTCCCCGAGACATTTCAGACGAGCTCGACGAGTTCTGGCGCGATTTTACACGCCTCAAACACCCGCCGTCAACTTCCTACTGGAACACGGAAAAGAACGAAGCGGGCTACTTTACGGAGTATGTACGGGTTTATCTGGAAGAGGTGCTCGGCGAGGATGCGATGAAGAGAGGGGATTTGCACGTCTATTCGACCATCGATCTCGAAATGCAGCGGATTGCGGAACAGGCCCTTTCCGAGGGAATCGAGCTCCTCACCGGAGAGGAAGGCGAATCCGGGAATCCGGAAGGTGCACTGATTGCCGTCGATGCGCACAGCGGTAATATCCTCGCCATGGTGGGGGGAAGCGGCTTTTCCTATGGGAACCAGTTCAACCGGGCGGTGGACGCGTACAGGCAGGCGGGTTCGGCATTCAAGCCCTTCGTTTATGCCGGGGCGATTGAAGATGGGTATTCGGCGGATACGGTGTTCACTGACAGACCGCTTGAAATAGAGACCGATAGCGGCATCTGGCGTCCTTCCAATTACAACAATGTCTACTACGGTCCCGTAACGCTGGAGTTCGCATTGCATAAGAGCCTGAACTCGGTCGCGGTTCAGCTTATGGCTGAAACTGGGCCTGGAAAAACCATCTCAATTACGGGAGAAGCGCTCGATCTCGATGAGAAGGAGCGGGACGGCAGGTTCGAGCCCTATATCTCGAGCGCGCTGGGTGTTTACAGCTTTTCGCCGCTTGAGATGGCTCGCCTCTACTCGATTTTTCCGAACAGGGGAGAGAAGATTTTTCCCTACGCGGTCCGCCGCGTTGAACGGGCGGGAGGAGAGGTCCTGCTCGACAATGAGGGCATGATGAAGAAAAAGAGAGCCCGTTACGATCTGGAGAACAGGCTTCGGGTAATAAGCCCTGAAACGGCGGCCGAGGTCGACCGGATGCTCGCGGGCGTGCTTAAGAGGGGGGGAACGGGGTACAGGGCCGTGGTCTCATCGGGATTGACGATTAACGCCCGGGGTAAAACGGGAACAACGAACGGTTTCACCGATGCATGGTTCATAGGATATAATGATGAGGTGACCGCTTCGGTGTGGGTCGGATTCGACGATCCGGCGTTTTCCCTTGGAGAGGGGCAGTCGGGAGGGGTCGTGGCCGCGCCCATATGGGCGGAGTTCATGAACCGTTCGCAGTGGAGGAATGAGTAGGGAGAATTGACTTTTAAATCGGGGGTCCGGAGTGTATACTGACAGTGGGCGTTCATTCAGAAAAGGGAGGGGAGCGGGACCCGGTGCCGTGCGATCCATTATTCTTACAGTTGTCATACTCGGGTTTTTAAGCTCCTGCGGCAGGTACGGCAGGGAAACCGAAAGCAACGATTCCCCCGCGAATGCGAACAGGATAGTACCCGGCAGGACGTTCCGGGGAACACTGGATAACCCGGAGGATGCCGATTTTTATCTGATTCAGTCGGGAAACGGGAAGCTCGAAGGCTACGAAGGAGACCTCATCTTCGATATCCGGGTCGCGTGCGGGCAGGATACGGCGCTCAAAATTTTTCGCGAGGACCGGCTTATCAAGGCGATAGACGACCGCCACGGGGATGGTGACGGTCAGGAAGAACGTATCGTGAACGTTCAATTCGATTCCGCAGAGGTGGCCCGGGGAGCGGCGTTTTTCTGCATAGCCCCATCGGACCGCTCCACGCATACTGAAGATGCAAGATATACCGTACACGTGGAGATGGAGAAACGCGAAGGGAACGTGGAGGGCGAACCCAACGACAAGAAGGTGCAGGCGGTCGATTTCGGAGAAGAATCCATGTTACATGGGTGGTTCAATCCGTCCGCCAATGTGCTTTCCGAAGAGGGCGGGAGGGAAACCGACTGGTACACGTTCACGGTGGAGGACGGTGGAGGGCCTGAGCTTGTGCATATAAGCCTGAGCGGTGTTCCCGGTATCGATTCGAATCTGGCTGTATTTGATGAGTTCGGGTATACGATAAGAAAAACAGACCCGTACCGCTCCGGCGGACCGGGACGCGGCGAGAAGCTGATGAGCCTGGGTCTGCAGGCAGGCAGGTATTACATTCGCGTGTCGAATGCGGAAGAGGGGCGGCAAAACCCGGAAGTCGGCTACATGCTCAAAATAGCGCGTGAAAAAACCGAAAACGCCGAAATGGAACCGAATGACCGGTATTCACAGGCAAACGCCTGCAAGATCGGGAGCGATATGCGCGGATACTTCAATCCGGTAGGGGACAGCGACTGGTACAGGATAAACGAATATTCGACGGACATACAGGTCCTGTCGATTAAAATGGGTCCTGTCGAGGATCTCGATCCGGTTATTGAATTTCACTTTCCTTCAGCACGTGAATCGCTCATTATAGACGACAGGGGAGTGGACGAAGGGGAGATTTTAAAAAATATCGGTATCAGTGCGGGTGTCTGGTATTTCAGGCTGTACAGCAATTCGGACACGGGCGATACGGAACCGTATACGCTCCTTGTCGAGAGGAAAGAATGGACTGAAGACTGGGAACTCGAGCTGAATAATACAATCAAAAACGCGAATACCCTTGAGTTCGGTGGATTGAAGCGAGGTTATATTTCTCCGGCAGGGGACGAGGATTGCTATGGTTTTTACGTCAAGACGCCGGCCGGAACGCACGAAGATTACGTGAGGATTCCGGTTATTATGGAGGTATCCCCCTGTTTTCTCCTGGATTTTTCGGTTGAGCTCTACAATGAAAACGGAGAATCCCTGATTCGGATCAATGATAATCCGCAGGATGAGGCCGAGCGGGTGACGATCGATCTCGAACCGGGCCTGTATTATGCCCGTGTAAAATCGGAGAACGGCAGGGAAAACTCCAGGGATACTTACCTGTTCAGAGCGTACCCGGAGAAGGGACCGTAACACCGGAACAGCCGGAGGATTTTAAAGATCATGCGCAGGATAGTACTCATCGTTGCGGCGCTCATCATTCCCCTGATTTTCTTTTCTTTTCTCGCCAGAACCGAGTATTCACGCGAAAAGACAACGCTGTTCGTGGATCAGACATTTCCGGAGGGATGGGGTGTAGCACGTGAGATCGAGCGGGAGCTGAAATCCTACAACACGACAGCGACGGTACGGTCGTTCGAACCTGAAAAACTGAATGCCTTCATCATTTCGGACCCCGGCTCACTCTTCATTACCGATGCCGTTCTCGATTCGGAGCTCTTTCCCCTCGATGAACGGAAGTACAGCTCGGTCGCCGTTGCGGTTTCACGAAGGGACAGTGAAATATGCAATATCAGCGGGGATGTATTTCAAAGCATACCGGAATATGAGGATTCCATCACCCTGAAAAAACTCGAGAAGGGGAAGATCGATCTTGGCACCATCTCGTTTCACCGGCTGAACCTCGAGGTCAAACCGCTGAGCGTTGACGGGATCTATCCTTCAGTCCGCACTATCAGGAGCGGGGAATATCCGTGGGTGCGAAAGGCGCGAATATTCGGACAGCAGGATAATCCGCTCCTGAAGATCGATCTGTTTACCCGTCCCTCGGAAGACCGGATGGAAAACGTCTATACGATCATTGCCGGCGGGGATATCATGCTCTCCAGGGGGACCGCGAAGTATATCGATCTCTATGGAACGGAATATCCCTTCCTCCATATAAGGGAAGAGATCAGCGGCCACGACATTGCGTGCGCGAACCTCGAGTCACCGTTATCGAGCAGGGGAGAGAGGTTTTCGCCGAACAAGGGTATCTATTTCCGCGCGAACCCGAAAGCGGCGGCCGGTTTGCAGTACAGCGGGATAGACGTACTCTCCCTTGCAAACAACCACGCCTTTGACTGGGGCGTAAACGGTATCCTGGATACGATGAGCAATCTTGAATCCAGGGGAATTGTCTATACGGGAGTCGGGAGGACCGAGCGGGACGCCGTTAAACCGGCGGTGGTAAGTATCGGAGGGGCGAATGTGGCATTTTATTCAGCGAACGGAATCTACCCCTTTGAGGTAAGCGGAAAGGCGGGTTCCGTTATGCGGACCAGTACGATCGACAGCCCGTTTTTCAAAAAAAGCATATCTGAGGGAAAGGGTCTGTACGACGTGATCTTTCTTCTCCTTCATACGGGTGAGGAATACCTGCAGTTTCCGGAGAGCCAAAAGATAACGCAAATGCACCGGCTGATAGATATGGGTATTGATGTTGTCCTGGGAAGTCATCCCCACGTAATTCAGGGTATTGAAGTATATAATGAAGGACTGATCGCCTACAGTCTGGGCAATCTTATCTTCGATCAGAACTGGTCTGAAGAAACAAGCCGCGGCATGCTCCTGGAAATGGGATTCTTACAAAACAGTATTCTCTACTATCGGCCGTATCTTGTATACATTGACAGGACACAGGCACGAATCGTCAGCGATGCGGATTCGACAATTATTTTTTCAAAACTCACTACGGAGTACCGTTCGCATGAATACGCTCAAAATTAGTTTTATAATTATGCTCGGGATCATTATCCTGTGCGGCGCGTATCAGCTCCTCTTCTCATACAACCTTCTTCCCTTCATTGTCAGCGGAGAGGACCTGCTGTCCGTTCTGCTCATATTTACCGCTGTGCTTCTGCTCTTCATATATATAAGGGTGGAGAAACTGCAGCGCGTCCTCCTGGATTTCGGGCAGTCCACCACTCTTAATATAGGCGCGGATATGCTGGAAGAATCGGAAGGAATCCTGCTGGATGGAAGCGCGGGTAAAAGCGGATTCTTCACCGCCATTCAGAGGTATATTTCGAGGGCGGCAATGGAAAGGGACGTTTTTGACAGGGTTATCGTTCTTTCCGTGAAGATCACCAATTCCGAGAGGGCTTCAATCATGGTGAACGATTCCAGGAAAGAAGAGCTGCGCATATACAGGACGCTCGGCTGGAAGGTAAACGAACTTCGGCACGCGGGCGAGCTGCACGCAAAACCCGGGGAGGGCATTGCGGGAAGGGTATTTCTGGATCAAAAACAAATCTGCTTCAATAGTGATACCATGCAGGAGGATTTCGAGCCTAAAACAAAATACACATCATCATCATTCGTGTCCCTTCCCCTGCGCTCCGGATCTTCAGTGATTGGGGTGCTCAACCTTACCGAAAAGAAGGACGTCCGGTACACCCGGACCGAGTTGGAGGTACTCGGGTTCATAATCGATACCGCCGCGATGAAGCTGCAGTCTCTGTAGCACGCCCGATGGTACCGGAGCAAATCTTGGCGTTTACTTTGATGGTTGACGGTATTATGTTAACTCGAAATCACGATTCACCTGCCCGGGATTAATGAAACTCAGAAACATTTATATTATCGCCGCCGCCGTTGTCGTTTTAATTACGCCCGCAGTTCTCTTTCTCTATTTCAATTCCCCTCCGGCCGGAACCGAAACCGAAGTATTCAGCGTGGACCATGGCGAGAGCGTTGCTTCAGTGGGCCGTAACCTTCAGACGGCAAATCACATCCGGTCGTCTCTCTTCTTTGTATCAATGGTACGGGTACTCGGAAAAACGCAAATCATAAAATCGGGTGAGTATGAATTTCGTAAGAATTTAAAAACAATGGATATTATTGATATACTGGCAAGGGGAGAGGTGATTACGATCCGGTTTACCGTACCGGAAGGCCTGCACATGCGTCAAATAGCGGACCTTCTCCAGGAAAAGGGTATTTTTAAAGCGGAGTCCTTTCTCGCTGCATGCAGAGACGAATCGATACTGGAGAGATATTCAATTCCCTTTGACAGCGCCGAGGGATTTCTCTTTCCCGACACCTACATCATAGCAAAGGGCCTGAGTGCCGAAAGCGTTGTCGAAATCATGATACAACGGTTCATTAGTAACATGAAAAATTCGGGACTATATGAGTTTTTGGAAGAGGACATTGGGAGGATCGTCATAGTGGCCTCTCTCATCGAGAAAGAGGCGAAGATCGATGATGAAAGACCGATAATTGCCGCTGTTTTCTACAACCGGCTGCAGGCGGACAAGAGACTCGAATCATGCGCGACGGTTCAGTATATACTCGGGGAAACGAAGGAAAGGCTGCTCTACAGCGACCTGAGGATTAAATCGCCCTATAACACCTATCTGAACACCGGCCTGCCTCCCGGTCCGATTTCCAATCCCGGGCTTAAATCTCTAAAGGCGGCGATTTTTCCCGCTGATGTCGATTATCTATTCTTCGTTTCCAAACACGACGGAAGCCATTATTTTTCAACAACATACGCGGAACACCTTGACGCTATTGAGCGGTACAAGCCTGATACCATCGGGCACCTGAGCTGAAGAGCCCACGGTTATGAGCAATCGAATCCCTGAAGACGTTATCAATTCGATACGAGAGAGGGCGGGTATCGTCGATATAATAGGTGAATTCGTTCCTCTCAAAAAATCGGGTACCAGTTATAAGGGGCTCTGTCCGTTTCATGCGGAAAAAACCCCCTCCTTCATCGTGAATCCTCAAAAGGGTATATATCACTGTTTCGGCTGCGGAGCAGGCGGCAATGTATTCGGTTTTATCATGAAGTTCAAGGGCCTGTCATTTCCGGATGCAGTACGGTTCCTTGGAGAAAAGGTCGGAATACGCGTAAGCGAGACCGCTGAAAGAGGGCCGGCCGCGAACCGGAGCAGCGCGCTCTATAAGCTTCTGGACGAATCCGTTCGCCTGTATAAAAAAAACCTCCATGAGGCGGCCGGGACGCGGGCACTCGCATACTTAAAAAAAAGAGGGTTTTCCGATCCCATGATCGAACGGTTTTCCATCGGTTATGCACCGGACGGCTGGGATACGCAGTTGAAATACCTGCGGAACAGGGGGTTCAGCCTTTCACTCCTGGAAGAGGCGGGGATCGTAATAAAGAGGAAAAAGGCAAGCGGGTACTACGACCGGTTCAGAAACAGAATCATGTTTCCGATCCAGGACACAATGGGACGGGTTACAGGTTTCGGCGGCAGAGACCTCGGCGGGGACGGGAATACGCCGAAATATATCAATACGCAGGAAAATGTGCTTTTTCACAAGGGGAGACAGCTCTACGGATTCTTTCAGGCCGAGGAGAGCCTGAGGAAGAGCGATTCAGCCATTATTGTCGAAGGATATATCGATGTAATACGAATGCATGAGGAGGGATTTGAGAATACGATTGCACCGCTCGGCACGGCCCTGACGGCTGAGCAGATTTCTCTTATCTTGAGGTACACGAGGAGAATCTACATACTTTACGATTCTGATGAAGCGGGAATGAATGCGGCGGTAAAAAGCACCTCCATCATGCATGAAAGAGGCATCGATCCCGTCATACTCCGCATGCCCGCGGGTAAAGACCCGGGCGATTTCTTTGATTCATATTCCAGCCGGGATTTCAACGTTATCATGGAAGACGGTATAACCGGCGTCGAGTTTGTTGTAGCAAGGGAAACGAATGTTAAAAAAACATTCACTGCAAATGAAAAAATTAGTATTATAAACAGGCTGTCCGCGTATTACGGCCGTATACAGGATGCCGTCATACGGGAAGAATTCCTGTCGAGGCTGCAAAATAGACTCGATCTTCCCTCCGAGGTCATTAAGAGGGAAATCGACCAGTTCACCAGGCCGGCTCTGTTATCAAAAAGGGAGAAACCCCATCACCAACAAAAGCACGTCGAAACCGAGCTGTACCTTCTCCTGCTCATTCTCACAGACCCCGCACTTTTTCCCCTTGCCGCCTCGAGACTCGATGACAGCTATTTTCACGGTAAGTGGACGCGAATGCTCTGGAAGAAAATTCTGGATGCAGGGAAGTTCGATAACTGGAATGCGTCAACCGTAATGAGCCTCATGGATGAGGAAAAGTTTATTCAGTATCTCAGCGGCCGTCTCATAGAAGATCGTCTTGGAATAAATACCAGAGAGCAGCTCATCGATTATATCGCGGCCCTGAAGGAAATAAGACTGAAGGAACGTATAAACGAGCTCACGGCGGGATTAAAAAAAGCGGAGCTTGAAAACGATGAGAACACCGAAACAGAGCTTATGGTGGAAAAAAACGCGTGCATTGCCGAGCTTAAAAAGCTGGGGCTTCTGAGAATGCACAAGGCCAATTTATGATGAAAAAAACATGAATCAACGCTTCTCTTTCGTTTCATTTTAAAACACCAAGAGGGAGTTCAAAGTGCACGAAATGAGAAACCTGCCTGAAGTCGAGAGACTGCTTCGTATCGCCGTGGACCAGGACAACACCGTTACCTATGATCAGATCAACGATATCCTTCCGGGCAATTTAGTCAGCTCGGACAAGATCGATGAGCTTTTCATACTTCTCTCCAAGGAGAACATCACCGTAATCGATAAGCTTGAGAACGGGAACGATCAGGATTCCTCGAACGATGATTCTGATGAGGATGGAAAGGAAGACGATGTTTCCAGTGAGAAGGTTGATGATGATGTGCTTGAAACAAAGATCATTAATTCGGAAAGCTCGTCTCACATAGACGATCCGATCAGGCTGTATCTGAAGGAGATAGGAAAGGTCAATCTCCTTACAGCCGAAGAGGAAGTCAAGCTGGCGAAACAGATTGAAAAGGGAGAAAAGATCATAGAAAACGTTTTATTTACTTCCACCTTTTTCGTGGGTGAAATAAATAAAACAATAGAAAATATTAATAATCGTAAGATGGATATTCAGCAGCTCCTCGAGTATCAGCGGTTCTACAATGTTTCATCGGAGGACAGGAGAAAACTGAAGAGGAAGTTTTTTACGCTTCAGAGGGTGCTCGAGGAAAACAGCCCGCATAATAAAAAAAAGATCGCCGACGATTCCGGAAGAAAGGAAATCTGCAAAGTCCTCAAGAGGTCGAATATCAGCAGTGAAGAGATCAACCGGATTACGGACAGGATCGATAAAATATTCAACCGTATTTCGGCAAACAAGAAGATACTCGATGGTATCGAGGCGAATACGGGCCGGTCCATACAGGAGATCAAGAATATAAACAGGCATATAGAGAGAGGGAAGGGAATCGAGGGAATCAAGAAGACCTACTACCCCTGCGCCGAAGAAATCAGGGAGCTCTATTGTAGAATCAGGAACGTGGAAAAGGCGATGCGGGAAATCGTGAAATCCACGGGAGAATCCATAGAAAGTTTCGAAAAGCTGCACGAGAAGATCGATACGGGCAGGAAGATCGTGTGTGAGGCTAAAAACCGGCTCATTCAGTCCAACCTTCGCCTCGTTGTCTCGATTGCGAAGAAATACACGAACAGGGGCCTGCATTTCTTCGATCTTGTCCAGGAAGGAAATATCGGTCTGATAAAGGCGGTTGAGAAGTTCGAATACAAGAAGGGATACAAGTTCAGTACCTACGCGACGTGGTGGATACGGCAGGCTATCACCCGTTCCATCTCCGACCAGGCGCGAACCATAAGGATACCGGTGCACATGATCGAACAGATCAACAAGGTGATAAAGGAATCGCGCCAGCTCATGCAGATGTACGGCCGTGAGCCTACTACCGAAGAGATCGCGGACAGGCTGGGATGGAGCATATCCCGTGTAAAGGGCATAAGGAGCGTTGCCCGGGACCCGATTTCGCTGGAAACCCCGATAGGTGATGACGAGGAAACGCTGCTCGGCGATTTTATCGAGGACCGTGACTCGGATAACCCCGCGACAAAAACCTCGTTTACGCTTCTACAGGAGCTGATAAACGAGGTCCTGGACACGCTCCCGGACAAGGAACAGAAGGTCCTGCGTATGCGTTTCGGCCTTGATGACGGGTACTCCCACACCCTCGAAGAGGTGGGATACGTTTTCAATGTAACGCGCGAGAGGATACGGCAGATAGAGGCAAAGGCGTTGAGAAGACTGAAACATCCGACGAGGAGTAAGAAACTTCGAGATTATCTGGAGAATTGAGCCGGGTGAGGGCCCTTCCGTCTTAAATATCAGGCGGAATCACCGATAATATAGGAAAATGAGGCCGGAGGTATCGATTATGTACGTCATATTCGTGAAAGAAAACGGACGACATATGGTGACGGGAATAGCCCAGGATCTCGATGAAGTAAGGGGAATCATACAGGGAGAGAAGTTCAAGGACAAAATCGATACCGGCAAAGCCTACCTCATGAAAGGCGACATCACGCTTATCCGGCCTGAAACTACGCCGGAACTCCTGCAAAAGAAGACCAAACGCAAAGTAAAGAACTCCTACTATTAAAAACTCTTTTTAAATGCCATCCCCCAAAGGTTTTAGGGTATTCAGGACGGAAAGTGAAGCCATGCATCGTCCGCGGGTGTAATTTTACCCGATTAAATTTAATCATTATTTGTTTGCTTTTTGATTATTTATTGCTAATAATAATATAGTCAAACCTTCTCTTGCTTGAGCAACCCAACCCTTGTACTTAATTTTATCTTGACAAAAGATGGAATAAGTATAAAGTAGTATTAAAAGTAAATATGAGATTATTACAATCTTAGTATGGAGATTGAGCGGACCGCTCGACGGGACCGCTGACGGTGAGGAGGCCTGGAAACAAGCATATAACATAATACATCGTTCAGGCACAGAGCGAAATGGCTGAGGGTTGACGAAAACACTTCGTAAAACACCCTGCTTTAAAATGTCATAACCTAACCGCCACTAACAACGAAAGCGTATACCTACAACTATACGCCTGAACGGCATTCTCGCTGTACCTTTTAGCAGGAACAGGTTATGAAAATAGCAGTAACCGGGAAGGGTGGCGTAGGCAAGACCACCGTCACGGCACTGATCGGAAGAGTGCTCAAGGACCTCGGAAAGAGCGTGCTCTTTATCGATGCCGATCCCGATATGAATCTCGCCACTGTAACCGGATTCCCCCCTGACAGAAATATCACGCCGATCACACACCTGAAGGAACTCATCGCGGAGAGAACGGGAGTGATCCCGGGCCAGCCTGCTCCCATCTTTAAAATGAACCCGAAGGTTGATGATATTCCCGATAAATACTGTGTTGAACATGACGGATACAAGCTCATGGTCATGGGCACCATTAAAACAGGGGGCGGAGGGTGCGCCTGCCCGGAAAATGCCTTTCTCAAGAGCCTCCTCGGTTACATGGTCATAGAACGGGATGAATGGGTACTCCTCGATATGGAGGCGGGTATTGAGCATCTGGGCAGGGGAACGGCGATCGGAGTGGATCACATGATCATCGTTGTGGAGCCCAGTAAAACAAGTATAGAAACCGCGTATAGAATTAAAAAACTGACGGACGATATCAACATACGCAGCGTACAGGTGGTATGCAACAAGGTACAGTCGGAGGACGACCGGGCCTTTATCGAAAACGCACTCGACGGGTTCACTCTACTGGGTTATATGACGCAGTCCGACGATATACGCAATATCAGTCTCGGACGGATGTCACCGGGGGAGCTCGACGGGAGGGGACTCGGCGAGATAAAAGCCATTGTGGACGCGATCCTCGGACTGCCTTTAAGGACCTCTTGAGGCGGGTATATCCTCATTCGAGTTCCTGTTCTCGGGATTGAAAGGGTTCCATTAATAGTGAAACTCGACTGCGCCTTTATCCGTACCGGAGAAGGAGGCCGGGAAGGATGGACGGGAAGTCGTGATTATATAGATATGTGCGCAACTTAAGCTTGTTAATTCGTGAAATAATTTACAACACACTTATTTATGGAGGATGATAATGCCAGAGCGATTACAACACGCCGATAAAGCTTCTCAGGCTCTTTTTAAAAAGGCTCTTCAGGAGAATATGGAAACCGCGTGGGACCGTTACGAGGCGATGCAGCCCCAGTGCGGTTTCGGATCACTCGGTCTCTGCTGCAGGAACTGCAGTATGGGCCCGTGCAGGATCGATCCTTTCGGTGACGGACCCCAGGCGGGAGTGTGCGGCGCAAACGCGGATACCATAGCCGCACGAAATCTCATTAGAATGATTGCGGGAGGTGCTGCCGCGCATTCGGATCACGGCCGTGATATCGCTCATACACTGCTCATGGTGGCGCGTGATAAGGATTCCGATTACCAGATAAAGGATGTGGAAAAGCTCAAAGCCGTTGCGGATATTTACGGTATAAAAACGGAGGGGCGTGATACAAGGGAAATTGCTGAAGAGGTCGCACTCGCGGCATTAAACGAGTTCGGCAAGCAGGAGGGCGAAATCGTCATTGCTCAAACGGCTCCTCCCGCACGCGTCAAGCTCTGGAAAAAGCTGGGAGTCATGCCGAGGGCGGTCGACCGGGAGATCGTCGAGGTCATGCACAGGACGCATATCGGCGTGGACACCGATTACAAGAACATCATCAAGCACGGCGTTCGTACGTGCCTGGGAGACGGTTGGGGCGGTTCCATGATCGCGACCGAGCTGTCCGATGTCCTCTTCGGAACGCCGAATCCGATCAAGGCATCGGCAAATCTCGGTGTAATTGACGATGAGTACGTGAATGTTATCGTGCACGGTCACGAACCGACGCTCTCGGACATCATTGCCATGGTTTCAATGAAGGAAAGCATGGTCAAGAAGGCCCAAAAGGCGGGCGCCAAGGGCATCAACCTCGGCGGTATATGCTGTACGGCGAATGAGATCCTGATGCGGCACGGGATTCCGGTCGCGGGGTCCTTCCTTCAGCAGGAGCTGGCGATCATGACCGGGGCGATCGAGCTGATGGTCATTGACGTTCAATGCCTGATGCCCGGCTTGAGCAAAGTTACCGAAAACTTTCATACAAAGCTTATCACCACCTCGCCCAAGGCAAAGATGCCCAACGTGGAGCATATCGAGTTCCATGAGGACGAGGCGGTCAAGATTGCCGAGCAGATACTCGAGCTCGCAATAGACAACTTCAAGAACAGGGACAAATCGAGGGTATTCATACCGAAAGAAACGGAAAAGATAGTGGCGGGATTCACCACTGAATCGGTGTTCCAGTTTCTCGGCGGAAAATACAGGTCGACCTACCGGCCGCTTAACAACGCCGTCATCGAGGGCAGGCTGCGCGGGGCCGCGGGCGTCGTCGGCTGCTCAAATCCCAATGTTTACTACGAAGAAGGCCATATCAAGATGGTCAAGGAGCTTATAAAGAACGACGTCCTCGTCGTGACTACGGGGTGCAACGCCATTTCATGCGCCAAGCACGGACTCCTGCAGCCTGAGGCCGCCTTCAGGCACGCGGGCAAGGGACTCCAGGAAGTATGCAGCGCGGTCGGAATACCGCCGGTTCTGCATCTCGGGTCCTGCGTCGACAACAGCCGTATACTCACGGTGCTCAGGAACGTCGTTGCCGAAGGCGGGCTCGGTAACGATATTCAGGACCTACCCGTAGCCGGAGCTGCGCCGGAGTGGATGTCGGAGAAAGCGGTGTCGATTGGTTTCTACTTCGTGGCGTCCGGTGTATACACCATAATCGGACATCCTCTCCCGGTACTGGGAAGTGAAAATCTCAACCGGTACCTAACCGAGGAGATAGAAGAGGAATTGGGCGGCAAGTGGGCGTGGGAGCTTGATCCTGTCAAGGCCGCTCATATGATGATACAGCACATCGACGGCAAGCGAAAGGCGCTGAAATTGAGGCCCATGCTCTATGAGCAGGCGCTCCAGCCTGCCGTGTAACGACATGAGAAGAACGGGGAACCCAGATGGCAAAGATTATTGAGGTCAATATCGAGAAGTGTATGGGATGTAAATCGTGTGAAATCGCCTGTGCTATCGCACATTCGTCATCCAAGGACCTGAATCTGCTCGTAAAGAGCGGCGAAAGGCCGGGGTACAGGATTAACGTGGAATCGTACTCCAGAATGGCCGTTCCCATCAACTGCAGACACTGCGAGGAAGCGGCATGCGTTCTGGCGTGTCCAACAGGTGCGTTACACAGGGACAAGGCCGGGGAGCCCGTCACGTTTGACGAGGAGCGCTGCATCGGGTGCAGGATGTGCGTTCAGGCATGCCCCTTCGGAGTTATAACGGTTCGTCCTGACGGCAAGGGTGTTTTGAAATGCGACTTGTGTATCGAGCGTCTCGAGGAAGGAAAGCTCCCCGCATGCGTGACTGCATGTCCGACCGGCGCGCTCGTTTTTATCGATGAGGAAGACTCCGTTCGCGACAAGAGAAAGAAAACGGCACTTCGCCTGGTTGAGGCACAGAAATCCGTGGAGGAGTAAGGGGCCCGGTAAGCTATGATAACGGTAACGGTTTGCGTGGGAAGTTCCTGTCACATTAAGGGGGCACGTGACCTTATCATGCGTTTGGACTCGCTTCTTAATGAGAATAAGCTCAAGGACAGGGTGGAGCTGAAAGGATCGTTCTGTATGGAGCGGTGCGGCGAGGGGCTCAACTGGCAGATAGATGAAGAGCCCATGACGAGCTCGAGCGTTGAATCCGCCGTTGACACGTTCAGGGAACGCGTTCTTGAACCGCTCCTGAACGCCGAGTAAAGAGACTCCGTAAAGGAAGAATGGATTCGGCGAATGGATTCGAGAAAGAATTATAGTCCGGAAGCTGCGGCCCATTTGAGTGAGATACTCTATCAGACACCGAACGGTGTACTGCTCGTGGACCGGGACTCGACCATACATTTCGCCAATCCCTCGTTCCAGGAGATGTTTCACTGCGGGGAAGAGGAGCTGCTCGGCAAGGATGCCGCAAAATACGTTCATTCGGACTGTTTCAAGCGGGCGATCGAGGCGGATGGAAGGCTCATGGTAAAGGAGAGCGTCCCTGAGCACGGGGTGCATTTCAGGGTCGGGATCTTTCCCATGGAAGGTGAAGAGCTTTACTGCGGAATATTCATTGACATCTCCGAGGAGGAAGAGGCTAAAAAAAACCTCAGAGAGCTCAGGGCTCAGACACTCGAACGTGCGCAGGAAGTAATTTCGAGGCAGATGAAGACCGCCCAGGAGATTGCGCGGCTGCTCGGTGAAACAACGGCGGAGACCAAGGTTCTGCTTGTCAAACTCATGTCCCTGTTTGAGGAAGAAAGCGGCAAATGAAGCTGTACTTTGAATGGGGTACGACGCAGCTCACCAAGCACGGTGAGGAGCTGTGCGGGGACAGTATAGCGGTTTCAAGGCATGCGGATTCGGTGACCATGGCCCTGTCGGACGGGCTCGGGAGCGGGGTCAAGGCGAATATACTCGCCACCCTGACCACCCGCATTGCCATGCATATGCTGGAGAACGACCTGCCCCTTAATGAGGTCGTGCAGACGCTGACCGAGACCCTTCCGGTCGACCGTGTAAGAAAACTGGCGTACAGCACGTTCGCGATCGCACAGTTTTTCAGGCATGGTACGGCGCGTATCGTCGAATTCGACGCGCCCTCGGTCATCCTGTTGCGGAACCGGAAGGTTCAGAACGTCATTTACGATGACCGGTCGATCAGCGGGAAGATGATTCATGAATCGGTCATCGACCTGCAGGTCGGTGACTGGGCCATATTCGTTTCCGACGGGGTACTGAATGCCGGCATCGGCGGCGTGTATCCCCTCGGGTGGGGCTGGGAAAAAGCAGCGGGTTTTATAGAGAAAAATACCCATCCCGACTTGAACGCCGATGACGTGGCCGAGAAGGTGGCTGAAGCGGTCAGCGAGCTGTATGCGGGCAGGCCGGGTGACGATGTAAGCATCGTGGTCATCAAAGTCCGGCGAAAGATGATCGCGAATATCCTGACCGGACCGCCGGCACTGAAGGAAAATGACGAGAAAACCGTTGAGCGTTTTATAAAGCGATCGGGCAAGCTTGCGGTATGCGGCGGAACCACGGCCAAGATCGTTGCCCGCTACACAGGCAAGCCTTTGGAAGTAGATTTGACCAGTATGACGAGCGATGTTCCGCCGATGGCGGTTATCGAGGGCGTGGATCTCGTTTCGGAGGGTATTCTGACGCTGACCCGTGTCAGTGAGATGCTTCGTTCGGGTACTAATAAAAAGGCCGTTCGATACAAGAACGACGGAGCTTCCAGCCTGATACGCTTATTTTTGAGTGTGGATGGGGTGCATTTCATTGTGGGTCAGGCGATGAATCCGGCGCATCAGAACCCTGAACTGCCCCATGAGCTCGGTATTCGCATGAAAGTGGTTCAGGAGATCGCGGATGAGCTTCTGGAGCGGGGAAAGGAAGTGAGCATAGAGTCGGTCTGAAATCTTTTTTACGAGCAGTCGGTGATTACGGATAGAAAGGATTATGCGTCATGGAAAAAGAAGTAATAACAGCCATAATCGGCCGGTACGAGAGGGACTCGGGGATGCTTATCCCCATGATGCAGGATCTTCAGGCGGAATTCGGGTATCTTCCCCCTGAAAAGTTGCGAATGCTGTCGCAGGAGCTCGATGTCCCCCTCTCCCGTCTCTATTCCGTCGCGACATTTTATTCTTCTTTCCGTCTGGCCCCCAGTGGACAGCATGAAGTCACGCTCTGCATGGGTACGGTCTGTTATCTTAAGGGCGCGGACCGCATCTCGAAGAGGATATGCGAGACATTCAAGGTTGAGCCCGGCGGGACAACGGAAGACAGGCTCTTCACACTTCAGGCGGTCAACTGCGTCGGCGCGTGCGCGCTTGCGCCCGTCATGATCGTGGACGGCAAGTATTACGACGGAGTCACGCCCGATTCCGCCGTTAAAGTCATAAGCGGACTCTCATTGGAAGATGATGAGAAGGAAAAGGCGGGACCGTCGTCAAAGTCATCGAAAGGGTCCGGGGCTTCGGGTAAGGAGGTTCAAAAGTGATTGCAGCCGATGAGCGGGTAAAGTCACCCGAAGAGTTGAAGAAGGTGCAGAAGAAGCTGAAAAAACGGGATAAATCCGTCGTATCCGTCAGGGTCTGTATCGGGACGGGATGCGCAGCCAGGGGTTCACACAAAATTTACGAATCCTTCCGGGAAGCGGCTGAAAACGCGGGCGGAGGAGTAAAGGTTGAAGCAAAATGCGTAGGGTGTCACGGTTTCTGCGAACGGGGTCCCATAGTGGTGATAGACCCCGGTAATATACTCTATCAGCGTGTAGAGGAACCCGATGTCGACGAAATCTTCAGAGAAACGGTATTGGGCGGGAAAGTGGTGGAGCGTCTGCTCTATGAGGATCCCGATACGGGTGAGAAGGCGAAAACGGAGGAGATGATACCGTTTTACAATGCGCAGCGGCGCATAGTCCTCAAAGAAAACGGGAGAATCGATCCCACGAGCATTGAAGATTACATCGCCGTCGGCGGCTTTACAGCCCTTCTCAAGGCGATGACCATGGATCCCGGGGAAATCATCGATGAAGTGGAGAAATCGGGCCTCAGGGGCAGGGGAGGCGGCGGTTTCCTTACAGCGAGGAAGTGGCGGTCATGCCATGCGGCTTCGGGAAAAGAGAAATACGTAATATGCAACGGTGACGAAGGCGATCCGGGCGCTTTCATGGACAGGTCCATTATGGAAGGAAATCCCTACTCCATACTCGAGGGAATGATTATCGGAGCTTATGCGATAGGGGCTTCCCGGGGATACATATATGTGAGAAACGAATACCCGCTCGCAGTCGAGCATCTGCGCAAAGCCCTGGACCAGCTCAGGATATTCGGGCTTCTCGGAGAGGATATACTGGGAGCCGGTTTTTCCTTTGATATCCGTATCAACCGCGGAGGAGGCGCGTTCGTGTGCGGGGAGTCAACCGCTCTCATAGCTTCGCTGGAGGGGAGGGCGGGCGAACCGCGCGCTAAATACGTTCACACCGTGGAAAGCGGCCTGAAGAAAAAACCCACGAACCTGAATAACGTGGAAACGTGGGCGAACATACCGGCGATTATCAACGGGGGCGGTGAGAAATTCGCGAAGATCGGTACAAAAAACTCAAAGGGGACCAAGGTCTTCAGCCTCGTGGGAAAGGTGGTCAATACGGGGCTCGTGGAAGTGCCGATGGGGATGACGCTCAGAGAGATCGTCTATGATATCGGAGGAGGCGTCAAGGACGGCAAGGCATTCAAGGCCGTTCAAACGGGCGGGCCGTCGGGAGGATGCATTCCTGCTGAGTATCTTGACGCAAAGGTCGATTTCGACGAACTGACAAAGCTCGGTTCCATGATGGGCTCGGGCGGTATGATCGTCATGGACGAAGACAACTGTATGGTGAACGTGGCAAAGTACTTTCTCAACTTTTTAAGACAGGAGTCGTGCGGGAAATGCACGCCCTGCAGGGAAGGTATCCCGCAGATGCTGCACATACTCGATCGTATTACGTCCGGACGAGGCGAGGAGGGCGATATTGAAATGCTCGAGGAGCTCGCTGAGCTCCTGGCGGACGCGTCTCTCTGCGCGCTCGGCAAGACGGCGGCGAATCCCGTAATGTCCACCATACGCTATTTCAGGGAGGAGTATGAGACCCATATAAAGGAGAAAAGGTGCCCCGCTCGTGAATGCAGGGGCATGTTCCTGTATGATATAGACGAAGAGGCGTGCCGCGGCTGCGGTATCTGCGCGAAGAACTGTCCGATCGATGCGATAACGGGGGAAAGAAAAGAGCCCCATGTCATCGACCAGGCAAAGTGTACGAAGTGCGGAACCTGTTTTGAGAAGTGTCCTTTCAACGCTGTGGTCAAGGTATAAGGAGGCCGAACCTTGTTCAAGGTAACGATAGACGGAATAACGGTTCAGGTGGAAAAAGAATCCACCATTCTGCAGGCGGCGGAGAAAGCGGGAATATGGATTCCGACGCTCTGCTATAATCCCGCACTGGAACCGGTCGGGGCATGCCGCTTATGCATGGTGGAGATCGACAGGGGCGGCTGGAAACAGCTCGTGACCGCGTGCAATTATCCCGTTCGAAGGGATTTAACGGTCAGTGTTTCCAGTGAGCGGGCGGTTAAAACGAGACAGGGAGTCATGAAGCTTCTGCTTGCCCGCGCACCGGAAAGTGCCGAGCTTCACGACATGGCAGAGCGGATGGGAGTCCGTTCGACGCCTTATCCCAAGGTAACCGAGAGCCAGCGGAACTGCATACTGTGCGGGCTCTGCACGGAGGTGTGCGAAGAGGTTATCGGGTGCTCCGCCATCGGTTTCGCGGGCAGAGGGGTGGACCGTGTCGTGGCGGCGCCTTTCAGACAGCCGTCCGAGGACTGTATAGCGTGCGGAGCATGCGCGGTCGTATGCCCGGTGGGCACCATACAGATCAGAATACACCCCGATACGGGTGAAGCGGAGATATCGCCCTTTAAATCCCGCGTGAAGCTCCTCGTGTGCGAGGAATGCGGCAAGACCATGGTGACCGAACCCCTGGCGCTGCAAATGCTGAAACGTCTGGATATGGACTGGGAGAAGTTTAAAACACTGTCACGACTCTGCCCGGAGTGCAGAAGGAAGCATGCAGCCCGGGCGATCAGTTTTGTACCGGAAAAGGTCAGATAAAGAAGAATAGTAACTATAAGGCATTATGAGCCCTATGATGACATATTATCATTAGACTAAAGGAGATGTACCATGTCAAAGATCATTGCGACCGCCGCTATTCGTGGAGCTCACAAACTCGTCGAACAGGCAGAGAAATCCCTCGCAAAAGCGATCAAGCAGAAGGGGAAAGACGAACCCGTAAAATATCCCAACACGGCCTACTACCTTCCCATCATGCTGCTCTTTCTCGGTCAGAAGGTGGAAAAGCTTGGTGATTTGGAGGAATCCCTCCAGGAAGCGAGGAAACTGCTCGGCAGGATTCCATCGGATGACAACTGGCTCCCCTATCTCGGCGAGACGCTCGATTCGGGTGTAGCCACACTCCTTGCCGAGGAGTGTATCGAATCGCTCAAGTACGTGGTGGGTCCCAATCCGGTGGAAGGCATATGGCTTGGGTTTACGGATGACGCAATACTCAGGCTGCAGGGTATAAAGCTCGTTGACGGCAGGATGCCGGGTTTCGTGGCAATCGCCGGAAAAACGGAAACAACCGAGGAGGCGGTCGAGCTCGTCAGGAGCCTTCAGGCACGGAATATACTCGTATTCATGGCCGGCCATTCAGACGGGAAGGCGATCGCCGAGCAGCTCGACGAGGCCCGGATAGAGATGAACTGGGACACCTTCCTCGTTCCCTATGGAAAGGAAATAACGGCGGCGATTCACGCCCTCAACTTCGCCTCGCGCTCGGCAATGACCTTTGGAGGCGTCGAACCGGGCGATATGGATGCCGCGCGGCAGATCCTCATGTACAACAAGGACCGTGTGTACGCATTCGTCATGGCGCTCGGAGCGGATTCAGATGCCGGCAAGGACCAGCTCATATCAGATGAGAAATACGCGACTGCGGCCGGGGCGATCAACTACGGGTTCCCGGTCATATCAAATATCGGGATTCCCGAAATATTACCCACGGGTATCTGTACCTACGAGCACGTTATTTCAAACATCAAGATGGATGAAATTGTAAGCAGGGCCATTGAGCTGCGGGGGCTTACCATCAAGGTGGAGGAGATACCCATACCGGTACCGTTCGGAGCGGGATTCGAGGGAGAGCGGGTGCGCAAGGAGGACATGTTCGTTCAGTTCGGCAGCAAGTACACCGACAGTTTCGAGCTGCTCAAGATGAAGCCTCTGGAAGAGGTGGAGGACGGGAAGATCGAGGTGGTAGGGCCGGAGATCGATGAAATGGAGGAAGGCGGCGCCTATCCGCTCGGGATTTATGTGGAAGTCGCGGGACGCGAGTTCCAGGAGGATTTCGAGAGCGTGCTCGAGCGGCGTATACATGAGTTTATCTCATGCGCGAACGGCATCTTCCACATGGGCCAGCGCTCCATCGTCTGGGTCAGGATAAGCAAGGACGCCAAGGCGAAGGGATTCAAGATCAAGCATTTCGGCGAGATACTTGTGGCCAAGATACATGATGAGTTTACAAAAATAGTGGATCGCGTTCAGGTCAAGCTCATTACCGACAAGAAGGAAGCCGCCGCCCTGCAGGAGATAGCAAAGGAAACGTACGCTGCTCGTGATGACAAGATCGGCGGAATGACCGATGAGGATGTGGACGATTTCTACTCCTGCACGCTCTGCCAGTCATATGCTCCCAATCATGTCTGCATCGTGACTCCCCAGCGCCTCGGTCTGTGCGGCGCGTATACCTGGCTCGACTGCAAGGCGTCTTATCAGATAAACGAGCACGGACCGAATGAGCCGGTCAAGAAGGGCGCGACCATCGACGCCGAAAAGGGCCAGTGGGAGAACATAAACGCCTATATCGATGTCAAGTCCAACGGCAACTTGAAGAAGTTCAATGCCTACTCCATCATGGAGGAGCCCATGACCTCATGCGGCTGCTTCGAGTGCATAGCGGCGGTCGTTCCCGAGGCCAATGGAATAATGGTGGTGGACAGGGATTTTGCGGGTATGACGCCCATAGGCATGACCTTCTCGACGCTTGCAGGGCAGATAGGCGGTGGCGTTCAGATGCCGGGATTTACCGGTATCGGAAAGCTCTACCTCTCAAGCCCGAAGTTCATCTCCGCCGAAGGAGGACAGAAACGGATAGTCTGGATGCCGAAGCAGCTCAAGGATGAAATCGAAGAGCGCTTCAAGGCCCAGCTCGAGAAAATGGGCGAATCCGATCTCTTTGACAAAATCGCGACCGAAGAGGACGCGGAAGAACCTGAAAAACTGGTTGAGTTTTTAACGAAAGTAGGGCATCCTGCTCTTGCAATGGAGTCCCTGTTTTAACGGCGGAAAGTTACAACAATACTCAACAATACAAAATAAGTACGCGGATTCAACGCCAAGTATTAAAGGAGTGTTTGTATGGCACTGACAGGTATGCAGATCTACAAGCTCCTGCCGAAAACAAACTGCAAGGAATGCGGATTTCCGACCTGTATGGCTTTCGCGATGCAGGTTGCGGCAAAGCAGAAGGCGATTACGGATTGCCCCCATCTTTCGGATGAGGCAAAGGCGGAAATGTCCGAAGCATCGGCACCGCCGATGAAGCTTGTCAAGATAGGTCCGGAGGGGAAGCAGTTTGTGATCGGACAGGAAACGGTCATGTTCAGGCATGACGAGAAGTTTCACAGGCCTACGGGAATTGCAATAACCGTAGCCGGATCGCTTTCGGATGAGGAGGCGGCCGCGAAGATCGAACAGGTGAATAAGTCCGTGTATACCCGTGTGGGAGAAACGCTCAAGGTAGCGCTCTGTGCAATCGACCTGGAAGGATGCGGAGATCCGGCGGCGCGGGCCGCTCTTGCAGCGGAAAAGAGCGAGGTACCCGTTATTCTCATGGGCTCTGACGCCGACGCCATGAAGAAAGCGGTCGATAAGATGAAGGATTTAAAGCCCCTCATCTACTGCGCGGATGCGTCAAATATCGATGCGTATTCCGATACCGCGGCATCCGCAAAGGCCCCGCTTGCGGTAAAGGGAAAGGACCTGGAAGAGCTTGCCGATTTGACGGCCAAGGCAAAGGAAAAGGGTGTGGAGGACATAATTCTCGGGTTTGAGGGGGATGATCTCGGAGAGCTCGTGAGGAATATGACCGTTGCCCGCCGCGCAGCGTTGAGAAAGAACTTCAAGCCCCTGGGATACCCGTCAATGGTCAGGGTAACAGCGGATAATCCCGAGGATGAAACGGTATTTGCGGGCATGTTTGCAGCCAAATACGGCGGGATTGTCATTATCAAGGGGTCGGAGCCGTGGGAGCTTCTGCCCATAATGACGACCATACAGAATATCTACACAGATCCGCAGGTTCCGAATACGGTAGAGGCAAAGCTTTACGAGATCGGCGAGCCGGATGAGAACTCCCCGGTCATGTTTACCACGAACTTCTCACTGACCTATTTCAGTGTGGAGGCCGAAGTCGAGCGGAGCAAAATTCCTACCTATATTTGTGTTGTCGAGACCGAAGGGCTGGGTGTTCTCAATGCGTACGCGGGAGATAAGATATCCGCGGAATCGGTGGTAAAGACCCTTCAAGCGCAAAAGGTGGCTGATAAAGTCAAACATCGAAAGCTCATCATACCGGGGCTTCTTCCCATATTCAGGGCCGAGATTGAAGATACGTCCGAGTGGAAAGAAGTTATTATAGGACCGGAAAATGCAAGGGAAATCCCCGGATTTCTCGCAAAAATGGCGAAAGAATGAAATAAAAGTAAATACACTTTCATTAACATGTATACTTTTTTAGACAAGCCGTTTAAAAAAATATACAGTTTCACTGTTTAATGAATAAAAGTTATGCAGGGTTTCCATGGCAAGGAGTATTGCGGTTGCAGGAAAGGGCGGAACAGGCAAATCGACCATTGCCGCTTTCATAGTGCTCGAGCTCGTAAGAAGAAAAGAAACCCCGGTGCTTGCCATAGATGCGGATCCCGATGCGAACCTGGGAACGCATCTCGGTATTGACGTCGAACAGTCGATCGGGGACCTGCGTGAAGACATGATGAAGCAGATGCAGGATTTTCCTCCCGGCATGTCAAAGGCCCAGTACATGGAGGCGGGTTTTCACGGTATCATCGAGGAGGCGGACGGTTTCGATCTGATAACCATGGGAAGGGGAGAAGGATCGGGCTGCTACTGCTATCTCAACAGCATGATAAGAAAGTTCTCGGAAGACATCGTGCCTTCCTACCGGTGGGTCGTGATGGACAATGAAGCCGGACTCGAGCATATAAGCAGGAGAACGACATCGAACATAGACGCGCTCGTTATTGTGGTCAATGACAATCCCATATCGCTTAATACGGCACGGAACATAGAGGAAATAACAAAGGACCTGAAAACTACGATCAAAAAGAAGTATGTCATGACCAATATGGTGAAGGAAAAGAGGAGAAACGAGGTAAAAAATAAAATACAGGACCTCGGGCTCGCCCGTTTCTGCGATATACCGTTCGATGAAACCATCGAGGAAGCGGTTTACGCGGGTAAATCACTCCGGGAAGCGGGCTCTGAAGTTATAAGGTCGTGTATAGCTTCGCTTGTAGATGAAGTATCCGCTCTTTGAATGCGGATAACGGGTTAGGCAGTCCCTGCATGGGCTGTATGTGGAATACGATATTCAACAATCGATTCAGGAGGCAAAAATGGCGGTTCCTGATGTCAAAGAGAAGTGGACTGGAAAGATCAATGTGGTGACCCTCGGTGCGACAAAGGAGAACGGGGGGACAAGGGGGAAGACGGTGACCGTCGGAGGCCAGACAACGCTTCCCTTTCTGACTTTCGAGGGGGATATTCCGAACAAGCCCGTTATCGCGGGATTTGTGGCTGATACACCTCCAGACTGGCCTGACGTTATCAAGGAGGCTGTAGGGGGGGAGATCAATTCTCCAGTTGAATGGGCGCAGAAGTGCGTGCAGGAGTGCGGAGTAGACCTCATCAGCCTGAAATTTATCGGGGCCGATCCCAATGTGAATGACGCCTCGCCTGCTGACTGCGCGAAGGTGGTGGAGGATGTTCTCAAAGCGGTTGATGTTCCGCTTATACTCTGGGGATGCGGCGACGACGAAAAGGACAACCACGTACTGCCTGAGTGTTCCCAGGCCGCGCGCGGAGAGAACTGTCTCATCGGATCGGCCAAGGAATCCAACTACATGACCGTGGTCGCTATCTGCAAGGCGGACAAGCACAAGATCATAGGAGAGGCGCCCGTCGACATCAACATAGGCAAACAGGTGAATATACTCCTTCAGGATGCGGGATACGATCTGAACGACGTGGTTATATACCAGACAACCGGGGCGCTCGGCTACGGTTTCGACTATGTTTATACGATTACGGAGCGGGCCAGGATCGCGGGATTAAAGGGCGACAAGCTCATGGCCATGCCACAGATATGTGATGTGGCAGGAGAAACCTACAGGGTGAAGGAAGCCGTTGCAGACGATGATATTCTCCCGGGCTGGGGCAAGCTCGCAAAACGCGGACCCATGTGGGAGGCGGAGTGTGCCGCAGTCTACATGCAGGCAGGGGTGGATATAATGATCATGGCACATCCGATTGCGATAAAAACAGTTCAGAATTCCATGGAAAAACTATTTTAGTGAAAGGGGGGCTCGGATGATATTCATAGGCGAGCGGGTAAACGCGGGATTCAAGGATATCAAGGAAGCCATACAAAAGAAAGACCAGGAACCGATCAAGAAATGGGCCCGTATACAGGCCGATGCGAACGCGACTTATATAGACGTCAATCTCGGAACCGCCTCGAACAAGGCTGAAGATCTCTGCTGGATGATTGAAACCGTGCAGGAAGAGGTCGATACGCCTATATCGATCGACAATAACAAACCCGATATGCTCAAGGAAGCGGTAAAGGTATGCAAGAAACCCCCGCTCATCAATTCGACGACCGCGGTGGAAGAGAAGATGAATACGCTTTTTCCCATTGCCGCGGAGAACGGGGCCTCGATCATCGGGCTCGTCATGGACGAGAGCGGGAGTCCCAATACGGCGGACCAGCGTGTCGAGATCGCGGCCAGGCTCTTTGAGAAGGCCATGGAGTTCGGCCTGTCTCCCGAGCAGCTTTTCATAGATCCGATCATCATGCCGCTGAAGTTCATGCAGGAACAGGCACTGGAAATCCTCAACGCCACGGCCCAGTTCAAGCTCTTCAGCGATCCGCCTTTTCACATCGTGTGCGGACTTTCCAATATTTCGAGCGGCGCGAAGCACAAGAAACTCATAAACAGGATATTCCTGACCATGCTGGTCACGAACGGGCTCGATGCAGCCATACTCGATGTGACCGACGATGAGATGATCGACGCGGTGCTCACAGCCGAGCTCGTCATGAACAAGCAGATATACGCGGACTCCTATATCGAGGCCTTCAGAAAGGGCTGATATTCCCGGTGCGGGACGGCCGTATATCGAAATCTCTACGTTGAATAAAGGGGGAGCGAAGCTCCCCCTTTATTCATTCGGGAAGAAGGGAACGTCATGAGAGTGGTCATTCTGCGAAGCGTGAAAAAAGAGCCCCCGGAAGAGCGGGACAGCTTTTCGGTTTCGATGAATACGGCTTATGCAGGACGACTGCTCGGCCATCTGAGCGGCAGCCGCGACTACTGCAAAGCGTGCGCGGACAAGTGCATACACTGCCGCGACCGTTACGGTCTCGGCACGGATGCCGTCAGGGCGGTAATCGATTTTCCCGCGGTCCTTCCCGCCATTATTGACGACCCCGATGAATGGCTTCCGGATAAAGTGGAGGACCACGACGTTCTCGTGGCGATCTCGGTGCACGAGGAGATTCTCATATCCTTTTTAGAGCGGTTTAAGCAGAGGGGAGTAATCGTGCCGATCGAGGAGAGCTCGTGGATCTCTCCCTACGGAAAGGGGAGGATCGAGGAGGTGTGCAGAGAGACCGGCAGGGAGGCTGCGTTTCCCAAACCATTCTGCTCGTTCAATCCGGGGCCGGGAATCTTATACGAGTTCAGGAAATCGCTCAAAATAGGAAAGCCCGAGCTGAAATATACGGTGAAAAACGGCGTTATAGAGGACGCCGAGGTTTTGTGCTCTGCGCCGTGCGGCGCAACGTACTACGTGGCAAGGCATTTGAGGGGAAAAAAGATCGACGAGAACCTTGGATATGCGGCCGACGCACTGCTCAGCGCGTACCCGTGCACGGCCGGGCACGGGATTGACAGGGAATTCGGCGATTCCATCATTCACCGGGCCGTGCAGCTCCAGCGGGATATACTGACGGACCTCATGGTACCGGATAAGAGCTGATTTTAAACCACTATACCTTTTTCTGCAGCTCCCTGATCTCGTCCTCGAGCTCCTCGATTTTTATCTCGTGACTGACCGCTGAAGGAGAGGAGTTCACATCGATACAGTTCGCCTTTGACCTGGACTGCACCAGCTCCTCGAGACGTTTTTTCTTTTCCTCCAGTTCTTTCTCGATTTTCTTCATGGCTTCCCCCTTTCCCTTTCCTAATAAATATAAGGCGTTCATTACATCAGAAAAGGCCAAGATGGGGATTACGCTATACGCCCCCTCAATTTGTTTACACTATCTTTATCAAGGCCGTCGAAAACAAGTGATTGCCGATCGTCTCCGATAGTTACTGGGCTCAGTTCCAGCCAATGTAAAAAAAGCCGACGGATACGGGTGTATCGGTATCGGTACCCGGAACGCCGGTACCGTCACCGAGCTGGCCATAGCCGTTATCTCCCCATGCCCATACGGTCCCGTCATTTTTCAAGGCCACGGTGTGCATGGAGCCGGCCGCTGCTTGCGCAACTCCGTTCAGTGTTCCGTCTCCCGCATAACCCGCCACTTGCACCGGGGTGTCACTGTCAGTGTCTGTATTCCCGTCACCGAGCTGTCCATAATTGTTATCTCCCCATGCCCACACCGTGCCGTCATCCATAACTGCGATGCTGTGCTGATAACCGGCCGCGGCAGCGACCGCTCCTTCGAGCGTGCCCGCACCCCCTTCACCCAGCACCTGCACCGGCGTGTCACTAGCATACGCGGGACCAAATCCATGCGTACCGTCACCGAGCTGCCCTTCATTATTGTACCCCCACGTCCACACCGTCCCGTCATCCTTCACCGACACGCTGTGCATGCCGGCGGCAGCCACCGCACTCACACCCGTGAGCGGAACGCCCCCGAACTCCAAGACCACCTGGACCGGGATGCCACTGTTAAACTCCCCACCATAAGTTCCGTTACCGAGCTGCCCCTCGGCGTTATGCCCCCATGTCCATACGGTCCCGTTATCCTTCAACGCGACGACGTGACCGCCGCCGGATGCCACCGCCACCACATCGGTGAGCGGATCACCTCCGAACTCCAAGACCACCTGCACCGGCACGTTACTTTCGGTTCCCGGCGCCCCTGTACCGTCGCCGAGCTGGCCGTAGTTGTTCCGTCCCCATGCCCATACCGTGCCGTCCTCCTTCAAGGCCACGGTGTGCTGCAAACCTGACGTTACCTGTGTCACACCCGTGAGCGGATCGCCTTCAGACTCCATGACCACCTGTACCGGTACACCGCTGTCAGTCCCCTCTCCACTCGTACCGTTCCCGAGCTGCCCGTAGCTGTTGTACCCCCATGTCCACACTGTTTTCTCTTCGCCGTCATCCTTCACCGCCACGGTGTGGAAATCACCGGCAGCCACCGCCGTCACCTCTGTGAGGGGATCACCTCCAAACTCCAAGACCACCTGCACCGGTACGTCGCTGTCGGTTCCCGGCGCCCCTGTCCCGTCACCGAGCTGGCCGTAGCCGTTGTACCCCCATGCCCACACCGTCCCGTCTTCCTTCACCGCGAGGCTGTGTATCTTGCCGGCCGCCACGGCCGCCACTTCCTCGAGTGCGACTTCCCCTTCATATGCTAACGTCCGAACAGGCGTGTCCTTATTAGTCCCTGAAGTCCCGTCACCGAGCTGTCCGGAGTCGTTATATCCCCATGCCCACACCGTCCCGTCACCCTTCAATGCGACGGTGTGACTGGTACCGGTCGTCACGGCCGCCACCCCGTTGAGCGTTCCTTCGCCTGCATACCCCTTTACCGGCACCGGCGTATAGCTGGGGGTGTCCGTATTACCGTCACCGAGCTGCCCGGCATAGTTGTCTCCCCATGCCCATACCGTCCCGTCCTCTTTTAAGACGACGTTGTGTCTATAGCCGGCTGCTACCGCCGCCACCCCTGCGAGCGGATCGCCTCCAAGCTCCATTACCGTCTGCACCGGCGTGGTACTTGAATCCGTAGTCCCGTCACCGAGCTGTCCGAGGCCGTTATTTCCCCATGCCCACACCGTCCCATCATCCTTCAGTGCGACGGTGTGACACCAACCGGCCGTTATCGCCACCACGCCCGTGAGCGGCCCACCTCCGGGCTCCGTTATCACCTGCAACGCCTTATCACGGTCGATACCGTCGGTGCCGTCGCCGAGCTGCCCGAAGTCGTTTGCTCCCCATGCCCACACCGTCCCGTCCTCTCTTAGGGCGACGGTATGATAATCACCGGCTGCGACCGCGATCACACCCGTGAGCGGTTCGCCGGTATGCTCCGTCACCACCTGCACCGGCGTGTAATGGTCGGTCGGCATGTTCCCGTCACCAAGCTGCCCGTTGTAGTTCCGTCCCCATGTCCACACCGTGCCGTCCTCCATCAAGGCAACGGTGTGTTTCTCGCCGGCCGCCACGGCGATCACGTCCTGGAGCGTGCCCACCCCTCCTTCACCCTTCACCTGCACCGGCGTGTCACTGTACGCACCCGATCCATGATTCCCGTCACCGAGCTGACCGTAATAGTTATATCCCCATGTCCACGCCGTCCCGTCCTCTTTTAAGGTGACGGTGTGTTTATAGCCGGCTGCGATCGCCACCACACCTGTGAGCGGATCGCCTTCAAGCTCCATTACCGCCTGCACCGGTGTATTACTCGGATCCGTAGTCGCGTCACCGAGCTGCCCGTCGTCGTTATTTCCCCATGACCATACCGTGCCGTCCTCATTCAGGGCCACGGTGTGTAAAACGCCTGCCGCCATCACCGCGCCGGGCGGTACCGTACGCAGTACGGTTGATCCCCGGGAATCAAGACCTCCCTTGACCGCGGTTACTGCAAACCGGTACGCAACAAAATTATTTAATTCCGAGATTTCATATTCAACATCTTCTATGTTCCGTATCATTCCCGTGTAATTGTCCCCGTCCGGGTCCGTCCCGTCGTCCGTGTAGTATATGGTGTAGGACTCGGCATCGCCGTCCGGTTCCCAGATAAGTTTTACCTTTCTATTTCCGGGGAAAAACCGTGCATCGACCGAATGTCCTTCAGGCGTCTCATTCGCCGTAACTCCGTTGGAGTAGTTCGGTGCATAATCGTAGGAAAACGCCGAGTAGAAATAGGTTGTGCCGTTGGCAAGGCCCGTATCGACATATTCCTCGGCATCGCCCTCATACACAAGCTCGCCGTCCCCGGCATTGGCCGGAGGGCCGCTCTCCTTGCGCAGTATGCGGACGCCCTCGAAATCAAGCTCGGGCGGATTCGTCCAGGAAAGTCCTATCTGCCCGTCCCAGGCAGTCGCCGTGAAAGCTCCGACGTCGGACGGCGGGATCGTCTCGTACACCGCTATGGTGTCCTGCAGCTCCGTCACCGCATCACCGTAGCTCAATTTAATTCCTGTCTCCTGATTCTGTACCGTCGCGTTGTTGAACGCGATGTTCTGCTGAATCGTTCCGCCGGAGAGGGTAACGGTCGAGGGATTCACCGTTACCATCGTGTTCGTGAGCACGATGTCTACCGACCCGCTCCAGTCCAGCATATCCCCGGCCCCATCGAGCGCATCGATCGTCACTTCCAGGGGCTCGTTCGACGCGCAGGCGTAGTCGAATCCCGAAGGCCACGCCAGTCTGAATCCGGAGGGCGTGGCTGCCTCTGCCGTGTATACCAGGACCGTCACACCAAGGTCGGCCACAACCCCCTCGGAGCTCAGTGTTATCCCGGTTTCCTGGTTGTCAGAGGACCCGTTATAGAAGGAGATGGAGCGTGCGACTATGCCGCTTGAGAGGTTCACCGCTGCCGGGCTCACTGAAAGCTGCGCGTTCGTAAGCTCTATGTCGACCGACCCGCTCCAACTCGTAAAGAGTGCCCCGTTCTGATCGAGCGCCTTTATAGTGACGGTAACGGGCTCGTTCGAGAGGCAGTTGAAACAGAAATCCTCGGGCCAGGTCAGCTCAAATGATGTGAGAACGCGATTTTGCTCCGCGATGTCAACGCCGCCCGAGCATGAGAGCATGCAGAGCAGCACCACGGCAATTGCTATGATTTGTGTGGAGCGGGTCAATGTTATCGATAGTGTTTTTCTCATGGCGGGTCACCCTCATCGCTCGATAAGGCAATACGATTAACCTTGTGAGCACGAAATCATTATGGATGGATTTGAATAACAACGTCCACACCAGAGCCGGCAGTATAATTCAGGAACTGCACTGAAGTGGCAACCGCCTTTTACTTCATGTGTATGGTCGTATTTTTAACGTGTAAATACAAGTATAACATATATTATATTTTTAAAATTAAAAATACTACGTAAGGAAATACATAAATGGTAAGGTCACCATGTCCGGCACCTATGAATGGTTTGTGTAAAAGCCATAATAATGGTATAACAAAGCGTTTAAAAGGGACCGCCGGAAATAAATGACTGCAGATCGACTCCGGCAGTCGTGGGGAGGGCGGTGATGAATAGCAATCGGCCGGGTTTGGCGGGGCTCATCGCAAAGACAATCGTCGTACATACGGTAAGCTATATGGTGATGGGATTTATAGCCTCCACATTTATGCACTATGAGGAAGTATACGCTCTTCCGTGGATGGCGTGCTGGATACGGCAGTTCGGCGATCCCCTCATAACGGCTGGCCCGTTGTTCCAGCCCGTCCGCGGGCTGATCTTCGCGCTTGCGCTCTATCCTCTGCGGGAAGTCCTGTTCGGGAGGAAAAACGGCTGGCTCGTCATGTGGTGGCTTTTGACGGCACTCGGCATTCTCTCGACTTTCGGACCGGCCACCGGTTCGATCGAGGGTATGATTTACACCGTTATTCCCATAGCAAATCAGCTGCTCGGCTGGCTGGAAATCGTGCCGCAGGCGCTGTTGTTGTCCGTGGGTCTTTGTTACTGGGTGAACCATCCGGAGAAACGATGGCTGGACCGGGTGATGGTCGCCGTCTTCGTCGTCACCGTCATCCTCCCGGTACTCGGTCTTTTAGCATGACGGTTTTATCTTTCAATTGTGCCAGCCTGTGTAAAAAAGTCCTGCCTGCACGGGCGTGGCTTTGCCGGTTCCATATCCATGAGTCCCATCGCCGAGCTGGCCGTAGTAATTATATCCCCATGTCCACACCGTTCCGTTTTCCTTCACCACGGCGTTGTGACCATAACCTGCCGCTATCACTTTTCCGGGTGGAATTACCCGTATAACACACGATTCCCGCGATTCCAGGCCTTGTTTTATCGCGGTCAGCACGAACCTGTATTGGGTAAAATTATCCAGTTCCGTAACTTCGTATTCCGTATCCTGTATGTTTTGTATCAATCCCGTGTAATTCGTTATATCCGGGTCCGTCCCGTCATCGGTGTAGTAAAGGTTGTAGGAATCCGCCCCCCAATCGTCCCAGAAAAGCTTCACCTTCCCGTTCCCGGGCAAAGAGCGCACACTTCCAATAGTATGCCCTGCTGGAGTGCCGTTCGCGGTCACGCCTCTGGAGTAGTTCGGCGCGTAGTCAAAGGAGAAAGCCGAATAAAAATAGGTGGTGCCGTTGGAAAGGCCCGTGTCGACATATTCCTCGTCATCGCCCTCGTACACCAATACCCCGTCCCCGGCATTCGCCGGAGGGCCGTCCGTACGACGCATAATCCGGACTCCCGCGAAATCGAGCTCGGGCGAATTCGTCCACGCAACTCTTATTTGCCCGTCCCATGCAGTAGCCGTGAAATTTCCCACATTGAACGGCGGGACCGTCTCGTACACCAGTACGGTGTCCTCCAGTTCCGTTATCACTTCTTCATAACTCAGCTTGATACCCGCCTCCTGGTTCTGTCCCGTTACATTGTTGAACGCCAGGCTCCTTTCGACCGATCCATTTGAGACATTCACCGTTGAAGGATTCACCGAAATGCTCGTATTTGTCAGCTCAATATCAACCGACCCGCCCCAGTCGAGCACATCCCCCGCTGCATCGATCGCTTCGATCGTCACCCCCAGCGGCTCGTTCGACGCGCAGGTGTAGTCGAATCCCGAAGGCCACGCAAGGCTGAAACCCGAGGGCTGTTCGGCCACCGTCGTGTACACCAGCAGCGTGACCCCCAGGTCGGTCGCCACGTTACCGGAGCTCAGCCTTATCCCGGTTTCCTGGTCATCGGGGGAGGTGTTGTCGAACGAGAAGTCCCCGGGCCAGGTCAGGCTGAAACCGGTGAGCACCCGGTTTTCCTCCTCCAGATCCACGCCGCGCGAGCAGGAAAGCAATACCGCGGCCAGCCCGGCAAGTACCATGAGTCTTGAAT